>Ga0129302_1000715_pt1 | contig 24627 bp, 19 predicted proteins | sample BlaSprsedimmetaG_FD_94476 | JGI IMG/M metagenome (GOLD analysis project Ga0129302, IMG submission 94476) | Hot spring sediment bacterial and archeal communities from California, USA to study Microbial Dark Matter (Phase II) - Blank Spring... | ecosystem: Environmental > Aquatic > Thermal springs...
AGGCCTTCAGTTTTTTTTCGGAGCTTACCTGATGAAACATCTCCTCGGTATAATTGGTGATATTTTCATACCACTTCTTACCTTCTCCGTGCTTTATGCAAAATTCACACATGAAAGACTTTCGCTGATTACCGTATTATTCTCTCTGCTAATTTGATTATTGTACCTCAGCAGATGCCGCTTAAGGAATCATTTTCTTTCGTTATCCGGCTTGTTTGTTATGGGGCGGTCAGAACTGAGAGGAGGGGACGAGGACCTTTTTGACGGCCTGGAGCAGGCTGGCTACAGCGTACGGTTTCTGGATGAAATGGAAGCCCCTTTGCCGGATGAGAGGCCACTGGGATTTGTCATCCATGTAGCCGCTGCTCAACAGGACCGGGAGGCCCGGTTTCCGTGCGAGGAGCCGGTCAACCAGTCCAAGGGCGTCTTGATCGGGCAACACCACGTCGCTGAGGACCATGTGGAAGTTCCCATTTTCTCTTTCGAAGATGTCCAGTGCCTCTCTGGCATTCGCCGCCTCAAATACTATGTAACCGTTCCTACTGAGGATAGTCACGCCAAGTTCGCGAACTTCTTTTTCGTCTTCCACGAGTAGAATCCGCTCACCCTTCCCCTGCATATTCGATAGCGAAATCGTGTGCTCAGTTTCTTCTCCTATTGGCTCCAAAGGAACAGCAGGCAGATAAATATAGAATATCGAGCCTTGTCCGGGCTCACTGTGAACAGCGATGCATCCCCCGTGCTGACCGACAATCCCATAGGTTGTTGACAAACCCAGTCCCGTGCCCTCTCCCGGTCGCTTGGTAGTGAAAAAGGGATCAAATATCCGTTCGAGAACGGCTTTATCTATGCCGGTTCCTGTATCTGCAACCGATAGACAAGCATATTGTCCGAGCCGCACCTCCGGCCACGGCATAGCGCAGGTCATACCTGTACAGCATTCTTTGTCCACTATGACGTTTTTGGTTTGGATCGTAAGCTTCCCGCCATGCGGCATGGCGTCCCTGGCATTCACAACAAGATTCATGATAACCTGCTCAATATTCCCCACATCGGCTCTGACTGTCCAAAGGTCGGGCGCGAGGTCGGTGACGATCTCGATGTCCTCACCGATGAGGCGATGGAGCATCTTGAGCAAACCCTCGACCACCCTGCTGATGTTGAGTGGGACAAACTCCATGGGTTGCTTACGGCTGAAAAGAAGCAACTGACGGGCGAGGCTGGCTGCGCGCATGGAGCTACGTTGGATTTGTATTAGATATCTGTACAAAGGATCGGCCTCGTCGGTTTTTGTCATTGCCAGTTCGGTATAGCCCTGGATGCCGGTAAGCGCGTTGTTGAAGTCGTGCGCTACCCCTCCAGCTAAGGTGCCGATGGCTTCCATCTTCTGCGCTTGGAGAAGCTGGGCCTGCATCATTTCCTTTTCTTTCTCCGCCTGTTTGCGTTCGGAGATGTCGCTCACCACGCTCACCCAGGCGATACGTCGGCCCCCTTCATCTTCAATCGGCGTCATGCTGTGTTCAGCAGGAAAGATCGTGCCATCCTTTCGCTTCATTTTGAATCCAAAATGGTTAGCATACCCCTTTTCTTCTATGGTAGACCATAAATGCAGTCTGAATGTCTCTCGATCTTTCTCGCTGACGTGCAGGAACGTTGTCTCTTGTCCTAGCATCTCATCGTGACTGTAGCCAAAGATCGCAGAAGCGGCAGGATTGCATTCCACGATTCTGAAGGTGTCTGCATCGAGGATGAAAACGGCGTCGGCCAGGCTCTTCAGCGTCCTTTCGAACCATTGCTTGGTCTTCCACAACGCTCTCTCCATCTGCTTGCGTTCAGTAATCTCCATAAGCGACCCCAGGGACTTTTTTGTTCCCGGGACCATGGAGACAGTAATAAAGATGTCCTTGGTATTGCCGTATCGGTCAACAAACCGGCAATCATAGCTCCTTGGTGCAGCATTTGGGTCAATCCTCCGAAGACGATGGTATGTCTTCATTCTCTCCAGGTCATCCTTGTGGAACAATTCCGTCCAGCTCTTCTTACCCCCGATTTCCTCCTTGGAATAGCCGGAGAGTTTTTCAAACTCAGTGTTTGCCAGGCATATCGTCGTGTCTTCCTCAACGACTAACATAGCAGTCCCGGTATTTTCAAAGATGGCCCGGTACTTCTCTTCAGACTTCCTGAGCTCCTCTTCCATCTGCCTCCGGTCAAAAGCACTTCCCAGGATATCGGAAGCAATGCAGAGGAGCGCCACGTCTTCATCACGCCACTTATCGACCTCTGAAGCGTTGGCAAGACCCAGGAATCCAGTGAGTCTTTTTCTTGTCTGCAAGGGCAGTACGAGAGCCGATTTGCCCCCTGGACCTTCCAGGATGGATACCTCGGCCTGCGCCTCAGCCGGCAATCTTGAGATATCTTCAATGCGAAGGACCTTGTCCTCGGAGAGCCTTGACATAATCCATGGGAACATCGTAGTGGGGAGGTTTTTGAGGTTCTGTATTTCCGGGCGCACGCCTTCGGCGCACCATTCGTGCGTGTTGTTCATCGCGGTGCCGTCTTCGCTTAAAAGGAAGAGATAAGTACGATTCACTCCGCTGAGTTTGCCGATGTCGGCAAGCGAAGCATTAACGGCGTCGTCAAGGTCGTAGATGCCGACAAATCGAGACGATATGTCGGAGACCGTCCTCTCAAACGCCAGTCCACTCCTGCCGCTCCGCTCCACCTGTCTGCATTCGTTGATGTAAAAGACCATTGCCCTTGCACCTCCCTGAGCGTTGGTTACACTTCGGTGATCTTCGCGTTCCAGTGCATTGTTCCTGGGCCACGTTTCAAGAGCGATGGTTTCCCATTACACGTTTCAAGTTGGGGCGCTTCAAGAGGCAGGCTCTTCCGGGGGGACCATCCGGCCGTTCCGTCGGACACATCTGCACCTTGATTTTCTTGCTGATTATCGTTCGGTGAGCCGAGTAGGATCTTGGCTTATAGCAGGAGAATCCATGGAGGGAGTCTGTCGAAGATATTCTCATGCGCTTTCCTCCTGAGAGAGGCGCTGCAGATTTTCTCTCGGCGAAGCCCCCAGCCCTTCCCGTACCTCTAGTACCATGCCTTGCGCATGGTCCACGCTTGAGGGGCGTGGATTAGGTGTACGACCAGCCCGTTTGGCAGCCAGACACCTTGGGCTCAATCTATCGCCGGTGGGAATACCGGTAACGAGCCTACACTTATTTTTATAGCATATATCATACACAAATAGCAACCGAATATCCGCACCATAGAGTTGAGCATGCATAGCGAGCGCATTCCCCGCTGCTTGCAGCGGGGTTAGCGAGCGAATACGATGCATTTTACCTTGCACACGGAGATTCCCCGCAGCTTGCTGCGGGGAGCTTCAACTGTTTGTTCCCATGTGCTTTCAGCGGGTACGGCTTACGGGACAGTCATCAGTGATAATTCAAGCCCTGAAGAGAAATGGTCTGTAAACCGAAAGGTGTCGAGGGCTATGGTTCATCCCCACGCATGTGGGGAACACACGTCAAACCAGAGTTCAAAGCTCGACATCCCCGGTTCATCCCCACGCCTGTGGGGAACACTTCAGACTCCCGGTGTTCAGTACAACCCTGAACGGTTCATCCCCACGCCTGTGGGGAACACACGGTATCTGTCCGGGGCTATTTTTTCGGCATCGGTTCATCCCCACGCCTGTGGGGAACACTTGACCATCGACCTGACATCGTTCAGCAGGTCCGGTTCATCCCCACGCCTGTGGGGAACACAACTCCTCACCGGCCTCGAAGGTCAAAGGCGCCGGTTCATCCCCACGCCTGTGGGGAACACCAATGAGGTTGCCCACCGGCAAAATAGTGGGTCGGTTCATCCCCACGCCTGTGGGGAACACTCCTCCAGTGTGGTATCCGGCATAGCGTTGACCGGTTCATCCCCACGCCTGTGGGGAACACCGTCCGTAAGGGCGGGGAGGAGAGCCATCCTCCGGTTCATCCCCACGCCTGTGGGGAACACTTCGTTGCGTCTGTTTCAGAGCGTCGGAGAGACGGTTCATCCCCACGCCTGTGGGGAACACGCCATAGATATTTTACGCAAAGGGACTGATTGCGGTTCATCCCCACGCCTGTGGGGAACACAATTGCCTGCGGGCGACGTCTCTGTCGTCTATCGGTTCATCCCCACGCCTGTGGGGAACACTTCGTTGCGTCTGTTTCAGAGCGTCGGAGAGACGGTTCATCCCCACGCCTGTGGGGAACACGATTTTTCGGGGTGGCGCAGAAGAGTGTTGACCGGTTCATCCCCACGCCTGTGGGGAACACCTCTGCCTCAATTTTCTCCGCAATTCGTATATCGGTTCATCCCCACGCCTGTGGGGAACACAGCGCCGAGGTTACAGCGATGAATGCGGCGAACGGTTCATCCCCACGCCTGTGGGGAACACCTTTTGCCTGAGAATTGCAAAATCCTGGAGGACGGTTCATCCCCACGCCTGTGGGGAACACGGCCTGTTTAGTTTGGTATTTCATATTTTCTCCGGTTCATCCCCACGCCTGTGGGGAACACTGGCACTAATAGCTACGCCAATATCACCACCACGGTTCATCCCCACGCCTGTGGGGAACACACCGCAAGATGCGCCTGCGGCTGCAATAAGCCCGGTTCATCCCCACGCCTGTGGGGAACACGTCTTCCGCATATCCGGCCAGATTTTGCGGTTCGGTTCATCCCCACGCCTGTGGGGAACACGCCTTCTTTCTTTCAAGGCTGCCATTCTCTTTCGGTTCATCCCCACGCCTGTGGGGAACACTTGTTGTTATTTGGTGTTTCATATTTTCTCTCCGGTTCATCCCCACGCCTGTGGGGAACACTTGATATGGGGTTGGCAATCGATACCCGGAGGCGGTTCATCCCCACGCCTGTGGGGAACACTCTTCTCCTATCCCTATGATTTCCTATTTAATTTTCAAAGAGCAAAATTCTACCGAAAAAATAGCGCTAAAAATCATGTTTCAACTATGCCTTGGTCATCATTCTCCGGCAGAAAGGAAACAAGCTTGATACCATCCATTTCCACGGGAATCCGGCGGTTTTGTCCCAGGGTCAAAAAGTCAAAACCGGATTCGGTATTTGTGCTCCAAACCATGACCGCATTGCCGTCTTCAATTCCTTTTCCAATAGTATCCCAGATCATTTCCCTCACCCGCCTCGACACTTTTCCTACATAGACGCCTGCTCTGACCTCCAGAAGCCATATCGCCAACCGGCCGCGTAACCGGGGCGGTGCATTTTCAACCACGATGACCAACATCGCCCATACCTTCCTTGTTGGGAATTGCCGGTGCTACGGATTCTTCAGGCGGCTTTGGCACCGACAGCCCGCCCGCCGCCAACACCTCCTCTATCGTCGGGATAATGCGGTGCAGCAACCTGGTCTGACGAAAGGCATCCCTGCACGCCAGACGAACTTCCCGTTCAGGATCGTACGGCTTTCTGGCTGCAATGCGGAAAGCAACCGGCACAACGGTTTCAAATTTGAAGATATCCCCAATGTCATAGACAAACGACTGCGGTTTGCCCGTATGAATGAAGCCGACGGCCGGAGCGTATCCCGCAGCCAGGATAGCGGCCTCGCAGATTCCGTAAAGGCAGGCAGTGGCAGAACTGAGGCAGCGATTGGGGACGTCCCCGCTCTCCCATTGGGTGTAGTCATAGTTACGGCTTTTCCATTCCACCCTGTATTGGCGGGCCAGAAGCTCGTACATCTTACGCACCCTTACCCCTTCGATGCCTCGCAACTGTTCCACGCTTCGCCGCTCGGGCGGTTCTTCCTTAAATCGCATGGCGTACATCTTGCGAACTACCTTCAACCGCGCAGCGTCATCCAGCGCCACCTTTGCCTGGTAGAGAAGCCGGTCGGCCCTGGCGCCTCCCGGCTGGCCCGACGCATACAGCCGCACCCCGCCGTCGCCGATCCAGACGAGGAGGCACCCCACCCGTGAAGCCAGGGTAACAGCGGCATGGGAGACACGCGTTCCCGGCTCCAGCATGAGACATGCCACGCCGCCCACGGGAATATGCGTCCGCACACCATTCTTGTCCACCACCACAAACGCCCCGTCCAACACGTCCAGGTTCCCCTTCTCCACGAACAGGACGGACACGCGGTCTTTCATAGGGATAGGCTTGAGCGGAGGAAGAACGGGTTCCATCGTCAGGCCCTCGCGAGGGAAAGCAGGCCGCAACCGAAGGCCTTGGCCGGGCCGATGCCACATCTTATAAGATTCATTAGTGCCTCAACATTCTGAATGTGTAATGTTCCCTGATACATGATCGGCTGGATTTTCCCGACGTTGCGATCTTTGTTTTTCCTGAAACAGAGCGGCAATTGCTTGTCTATCAAGAGCGTATCTACAGATGCGGCAGCGGCAATTTTTCTCTCAAACCAGGCGCGCCGCTCCTCATCTTTAATTAATGGAATCCGACATTTCTTTACGTCTCCCTTTGCATTCTGCCTGCCGTCTTCATCGGAAATTGTCTTTACGGGATTGGCTACCAGCAGGAAACGAAGCCTTTGCCCTTCTCGTAGAATCGGCAAATAATCACGGCAAGCAAGAATACGCGATTCATTGCATAACTCTATAGGCTGCTGCAGTGATTGCATAAGGACTTCAGCTTGTTGTTGACCGGCTCGTTCAACTCTAAAAAGAAAATCACGAGAAGCATCAGCATGTTCAGGAAAGAGCTTCCACAATACTCTGTGAATTTCGTAAGGATTGCGGCAGGCTGAACCGGTAATCAGAACTTTACTCAGGTACATGTTCACCTCCGTGGACATAGACGTTCCGGCTTGCAAACTGGCGGGGCTGCCTGATGAGCGGTACATCTCGTACCCGGAACTTGCGTGTGTTATCTTCACCCTCGTCACTGTAAATTGTACCCCCCTGTGGCGTGATAGAAGCGAGTGCATTGATAGGGCTTGCAGCCATCAGGCGTTTTTCAAAAAGAGGTCGCGTCAACGGGCAACTTCGCCGCCCCAGGTACGGGGTGAAAAAAGGCTGCTTGATCCTTTTTTCAATATCATCAATGGTAATGACAGCACCCTCGTGATTCCATACGGCAACCGTAAACTGAGTGTCAAGAAGATACTCCCTCCATGTCTGGATGGTCTCATGGCTTTTCAAACTGCCGTATTCAACCCTTGCATCCTTGACCGTATGGTAATCAGTGATCTTCACCATTTTGATATTTTTCCGTTCATCCACACGCACGGCAAAACCTATACTGTCGGATAGTTGTTGAAGCCGTTTCGGTTCATTCCGCCTCATTCCAAGGCACGCGCCCAAGAGTCCCAATAGGCCGCTCTTTGTCGGGAAATTAGCCGACGGACGGAGCCCTTCAAAGGTATGTTCGCCCCATGCCTGCATGGGGCCTTGCAGTTTGAGAATAAGAAAGTCGCGCATAATTACCCCTCCCCGTTCTCCCGCACCCAAGTCTTCAACTCTTCCAAGCTCTTGACTGATTTCACGCCGCTTGGGGCCTCAACGGTGCCAAGCGTGAATTCGGCACAGTACTCGTCAAGGCCATAGCCGGAATGAACACTCTGCCAGTAATTATGAAACTCCTTAATAGAGGGCTTCAAGAAACCACCGCCGGGAGCCGCCTTTACCGGTTCCTCAAAGGCGTTTGCCAGCGAAACAGGGATATCAGAGAAGGAAACCATCGCCAAATCGGCGAGGTTATGCGCTGCAAAGCTTTGTTGTTTGGCAGACGGAACCTCTGTTGCCAACATGTGGAGCACATGGGCTGCAATTTCCAAAGCCTTCGCCCTTGACGCATTGCCAAGATTTTCCTGCAACAGGCCAAGATCAAGACTTGCGTACCGATAAAAAACGCCGCTTGAAAATTCCTGTGTGTCGAGATGGCCTGAACCCATCTCCTGTAGATCATCAACAGCCGTGAACCAATCAATGTCGGCATCAACAACATGGGTTGTGATTGCATGTGCAACGGCAATAGAGCCATCAATTTTCCCTAATTCGCTCATCAATCCAGAGGTTGCCATTCGACCGGAAAGAGCAATATCTATCCCCGACGCCAATGACTTCCGCATAGCCTCGGTCTGATCCTTGAGTTGCTTCCCAAGCCCCTTATCATCAAGCTTTTCTGCCATGCCCTTTTTGACCTGCTCGCAGAACCACGCTACCTCCTCCACAGCCCACGGAGCGACAGAATCACCCTCGACAGCAACTTCGGCGGAAAAGTCTTTTCCTGAAAGAAGCACAAGAGTCTTAGATATGAGATCAGCGTCGAAACGTCCCTTGAGCGCTTCAATAATCTTATTTTTGAGATCGCTTAAACGCTTGGTGCGGATACTTGCATCACCGAGATATTTTTTGTAGTAATCACTTTTACGCATGGTTCTTTTAAGGCTCTGGCTCGAAATCCTTACACGACGTTTGCCGCCAAAGATTGCGGACTTTTGCATGTTCATATCGTCACGGTTGAGGCAGGAAGGGCTGTGGGAAATCAACACATGGAAATTTACAAAGTTTTTGTTCATGACGTTCTCCTTTAATTGGTTTGTTTCGATTGATTCATAAAGAAATCTTCCAAAAGGTCGCGCTTTGCTCTCTGGTTCCAATACCAAAGCTGCTTTGCAGCTATCTCCCAGTTGACAGTGAGTTCTGCCATCTTCAGAATGCGGCGAAGCTGGATCATGTCGTTGGGAAATTCCGAGCGGATCACCTGAAATAGCCTTTTCTCGCTTAAGCCTTTGCTGCCGCTCTTGTACCTAGCGAGCGCCTTTCCTAAAGAGACTTTTTCTTCAGTATGCTTAATACAGGGAAGGCAGAATATCAAGCGCTGCCAAGCCTGTTTTTCCCATTCCTTTTCGCCCCGCCCGCTGAAAAGGCGGTAGAATGCAGGCTCCTCGATTAGACCATCCGGAGTAGCCACTCTTTTAAGTTCGGCCCTCGGCCCTGGCGATAACTGCGCCCATGCATTGTAGAGGGCCATAAAGTCAGGTAGTCGCTGCTGTTCCATCATTTCCTCCTTTGACCTGTTGAGGTTCAAGATTGCTTAAATGTTTGTTTAGAGTTCTTCTTGCTACGGCTAATGTCCTTATCAGTTCAGGGTCTTGCAGGTATGGCCGAACAGCTTCATCGAAGAGTTTTTTTGAGATTGCTTTCAATGAACTCCGCATTTGCGCCAACGTCTGTCCAGGCTGTGCAAAGTCTATACGTGCAAGTGTGTCCTGCATAGTCGGCTCTGACTGGCGGTAATATTGACTTGTCGCCACTTGGTGAAGTTCCAGTTTTTCCCCAAGCCCTTTGACTTTTTTTCCATCATTCCCTTTTGTCTCCTTCAGCCCATTTACAAATACCCATAGCGACTTTGAAAGAGCATCCCTGTATCCAATTCCAAGGGATACAATCTGCTGAACCACACCTGTATATTTGTCCCATCCGTGATTCAGAGTAAAAACTTCATGACGCCTGCCCAAGACGGAGGCTTGGCCCCCTCGATTCAGATAGCCCCCTACAATCAGATGAAGCCGCTGGGCTTGCTGACCATAGAGTTCTCTGACCTGCATTACGACAGCAGCAGGTTGTTGTCCTTCAACATTGTCGTTGTCAATTTGTTGTTGAACCACAAAACGGGAAAGCTGTGTCCATGAAGGTGCTTTCGAAGTGCCGAAGGATGCAAACTTTTCTTCAATTTCATCCTTCTTTTTGGTCAGTATCATAGGTGTGTATGGGTGCGGCCATTTGCCTGCAACTGTAAAATTGAATTTATCCTTGTTAAAGGCTGAATACACAGTATCACTCTGAAAGCCGCAGCAAGAACACTGTCCGCCACCGCTCGGCGGCAGGAGTTCTACATGAGCAGGCTGCCAAAACAGGCCTCGCATTAGGCCGATCTGTTGGGCAATAATCTTATCGCCGGGTTTGATTGTTTCCACCCATGTCGGTTTTTGATATTTAGCGTCACGGATTTGGTTTAATTTTGATTCGTTTAGGACATTAAGCCATACGGTCTCTCGTAAATGCCTGCCCTGAACCAGTGTTGTAATCGGCGTTGCCGGACCTCTCAAGCCGGGCTTAAAACCGCCGCCGAAACTGGGTGAACAGGAACCCAAATTGAACAATGCAATTGCTGTACATCCTCCACAAAGATTTGTGGCTAAACCAGGTTCATTCACAAAACAACAACTCGTTGCGCCGGTAAGTCCGGTCATCAGTTTATCCATCAGCGTTGTGCTTTTGGCACCCTTCAGTTGCATAAACGGATATTTCGGATGGTCAAGCTGAAACCAGTCATCATAAGGCCTGATCGCAGTGATGTAGTCATCCGACGATAGCGGCTTAGCTATACGTTGTTTAAGTTCTCCAGCATCCTTCGGCGTCAGCAACACTTGAGTGATACATATCAGCAACTGCAAAGCCGCCAGTTCCATGTCATCCCTCGGCAGGCAAAGCTCCCATTTCCCATCCTCGCAGAGAAGTCGTTGCAATGAAATCTTTTCCGCGCCTCCTGTTGGTAGCGGACGAACCGGTATCCACTGGTCTTTCAATAAGTTCATTTTTCTTTCTCCATTCCCGTGTCTTTGTGATAACGAAAAATTACCCCTTTCGATGTTATCTTGAACACATCTCCTTCCCTTTCCATCTCAAACCAAAACCTCCCCTCCGGGTCAGGTTCATTTAAGTACTGTCTCCACGATTTAGGCACGCCAATACTGTTCAGCGCCAATGCCTCAAGCCGCTGGAATTCGTCCAAAGCTTCATATATTGTTCCATCCACCAGCATTCTGCCTTCAGGAGTTGAACAGCAGGGTACAAGTGTCAAATTCATTTCTCCATCCCTCGTAAGCGCCGTCACTCTTTGATCCGTATCAGCAAAAGGATTTGCCTTTGCGTCAAGAATATAATGCGCTTTGCATTTCTTTACGAATTCGACATCATCCCTAAACTTTTCGTAGCCTTTCTGAATCTCCTCCGGCTCATCACCCCACGGCTTTTCCTGATAGACCGCTTCTATCCAATCACGATATGCATTCGGAAACACCACCTGTTCTTCCGGCGCTTTCAGCACCTTTTGAGTCGTGCGCCAGAGAAGCCGGTGATTGGCATATATCAGGCCGTGACTGCCATAATCGAGACCGTTTGGAATAAGGATCGTGCATAAAGGCCGCTCGAATCCTGATGGACGCACCGACCGGTCATGACGATGCAGACGGCCCATCCGCTGAAACAGGAGATCAACAGGACAGAGCTGTGTAAGCAGCCAGTCGAAATCGAGGTCAAGGGACTGCTCCACTACCTGCGTCGCTATCAGTACGCGGCCCTTGACCCTGTTTCCCTTTGGCCCGAACTGATCAATTGCCGCAAGTTCCTTTTCCTGACGATGCTTATAACAGAAACGGGCATGAAACAGGTCAACGGATACGCTGGTTCGGTCTCTCAGCTTTCGCGCAAGTTTTTGAGCCACATCAACCAGATTGCAGACAACGGCAACCTGAGCGCCTTGCTCCGCTGCGTCTATAATTCTTTGTATGAGTGATTCATCCGGTAACATATCTTCAACAGTAATTGTCTCAAGCCTCACCGTGCGGCCTGAAGGCAGTTGACTCTCATCGAGAGTAAAAGGGCGCGGTTTTAAACCATTGCTCCATGTGACCAAGGGATATGGTGCTTTTTCTCGGCTTTCTTCAATTTCAGCTCCCCATGCACTAAGGAGTTGCCGCCTCTGAAATTCAGGCAGTGTAGCTGAGAGTAGAATGGCGGGACCACCTGCACCACTCTGTTTTCTCAAGACCTCTTCCAAGAGGCCGTACATGTAAGCATCATAAGCATGCACCTCGTCAATTATGAGAATACTGCGCCCAACTCCAAAGCTACGGACAAACCAGTGCCGGACGGGAAGCACTGAGATCAGAACTTGGTCAACAGTGCAAACTCCTATCTGGCCCAGAAACACGCGCTTCCTGCTTTCTGCCAGCCATGCGCTACACTGTATCCAGCCGTCCTCATTCTCCAGACCTTCAAGTGCCGCATGTTTTAATGCTGCAAACTTTTGATTAAATCTTGCCGAACCATGAGCCAATACCACATTCGGGTATTTCTCAAAAAGCAAGGAAGCCAATCGCTCGATTCTTCCGAGCATAGCGTTGGCGGACGCCTGAGTCGGCAAAGCAAAGATAATTGATTCGGCTAATCCCGCTTCGATTAGTCGCCACGCATAGGCCAGGGCAGTCTCGGTCTTTCCGCTGCCTGTCGGAGCTTCTACAAGGGTCAATCCCGCATTCAGGGGCAAACAATCCACAAGTGTCTGCAATGAACGAGGTTTGCGTTCAGGTTCAAGCAATGATGCAAGTCCGGTATAGGGGCGTGAACGGCCGATAATTCCGGCAAGGTCGAGGATTTTCACGGCGTCTTTATTGAAGCGCTCCATAAAATAGGATTCGAGGGGCTTCGGCTCCTGGTGGTAAGAAAAGTTCTCTTCATCACATCGTGAACCGAGCCAATCGACAACAGAGCAGAAGCCCGCCATTATTGACGGACAATGTGGTGGAATATTTTCAAGGGAAAGCCCCGCGGGGAGCAAGAAGATATTCTCAAGCGCGGACACCCATTCCATCCTTGCTTGCATATCCACTTTAGCAAGGCGTTGGTCATATACTAACGGCAAAGACAAATCAGGAAGCCAGTCAGAGAATTTGATATGACCATGATGACCGGTTACAGCTTCCATCCAGCTTTTCCATACAAGCCATCGTTCAGAACTGCTATCAGAGAGATCATCCAGAAAGTCCAGTCCCTCTTTGGATTCAATGCCGAAAATAATTTCGTGATCGCATCTGAACCAAAACAGTCCGGATTCACCATGATGATAGCCGTTGCAGTCATGTACGGAAGGAAGAGGCCGGCAATTAGCAGCATTAGGGGAAAGCGACTGCCATAGAGGTTTCGCTTTGAGTTGAAAACGCACATCAAACTTTCCGTAATCATGAAGGGCAATAAAAAACAGAACCCAAGCGCGAACTTGATCTTCACCTAGATGCTTATCACTACAAAAAGCACGACGGATAACAGCGCTCCTATCCCACCACACCGCCGCCACTGCCGCCACGTCCAGACAGTGATACGGCAGGAGATGGTAGCGAACCCCTTCCTTCTCCGTCTTGCCCCAGTAGCGATAGTAGCTTTGTAATGGCTCAGTCATCTTTTCATCAATTCTAACCACACCCGCGCCACCATTCTGGCGTCGCTGAGAGCACGGTGTGCCTGCGTTTCCGTGGTCGATTTACCAAACAGATGCCGGAATACTGTTTCCAGTTTGTGATTCGGGAGCCACGGATAACGCTTTCTGCTCATTTCCAGCGTACAGCGGTATCTATTATTCAAGCCAAGCCCCAAACGACCAAGTTCATGTTGCAGAAACCTGATGTCGAATTGCGCATTATGGGCCACTAGAATACTGTTTCCGATGAATTCCCGAAACCGTGGAAACACCTCCTCCGGTTCCGGATTACCGACAAGCATCTCATTCGTTATCCCATGTATCTGCTGAACCAGCGTAGGAATAGGTTTTCTCACAAAAACAAGGCTGTGGAATTCCGCAAGAGCGATCCCTGCCTCAATAGCCACCGCCCCGACTTCTATGACCCGATCCCCATTTACTGGGGACAAACCGGTGGTTTCAACATCCAAAACAACACAACGCATTCCCGCAAAGCCTTCCTTTGATTAAACAGTTCAAACAGTTCAAGCCGGTTAAACCGTTCAAGCAGTTTAAACAGTTAAGCGGTTCAAACCGGTTCGTTTTTATCTGATTTAAATTCCTTCATAATTTCTTCCATCTCTTCTTTCATACTCTTTGGTCTCGGCATCTTATATTTTGCACCTTTGTACGGGCTTCCTTTCAGATATTCCATGAAGTTATTGAGCATGATGGAAAGCCTTTTAAAGGCGTCAATTAATATCTCGCCTTTCTTTTTGTCCACATATCCCTGATCCATGGCTATATAGAGCTGACTCCTTACTTCACCGCTTGAGCCTTTGGCAATGGATAAAAATTGGATCAGTTCTTGATTGCCGCCCCGCTCATATCCTTCTGCGATATTGGACATGACAGAAACTGCCGCTCTTCGTATCTGATCTCTCAGTCCATAATCTCTTGAAAAAGCGCCATCGGTAGTTATTCCATAAATTTTGTTGGTTAACTCCCTGGCTGATTTCCAGATTTCGAGGTCTTCAAAGTACTTGGTAGGCATGACTATCCTTTCCATGAATGTTTAAGCCGTTTAAACCGGTTAAGCAGTTCAAACAGTTCAAGCCGTTCAAGCCGTTTGAACAGCTTGAGCTGTTTAAACAGTCAGATATGGCTGTAGATTGTAGGGCACGAGATGATTAAATGTCAATCAAATTGCAGTCCCTAAAAGCAGTGGGGGCTTTGGCGGGCTATGGGGATGGGTTACCTCAAGTAATCCTCTGCCTTCTGCACCAGGGCGTTCAGTCTGTCTTCCAGTTCCTTGCGGTATTTTTCCAGTTCGGCGCCCCGTGCGGTGGGTGGGACAAAGAGGGGTTCACCGTAGAAGAAGGCCAGGCGTGAAAAGGGCAGGGACAGGACGGTTTTGTCCCAGCTATTAAACCGGATGGCTCCCTTCGTGGCATGGGTAACCGGGACGATGGGGGCGCCGGTCTCGCGGGCGATGACCATTACGCCTTTTTGTACCACACGGGCCGGGCCTTGTGAGCCGTCGGCCACTATCCCAACTCCATGTCCCGCTTTTACCAGATTAATGATCTCCTTAACGGCAGTCAGTCCCCCTTTGGTCCTTGAGCCTCGTACAGTTGTATAGCCGAGGCGCTGCATGGCGCGGGCCATTAGTTCGCCATCTTTACTGGCGCTGACCATGGCCACCCCCTGCCGGTGCCGGAAATGATAGGTGCAGTAAAAGAGGCTGAAATGCCAGAGGGCGCAGAGCACGGGCTGACCTTTGCGCATAAACTTTTCTTCGTATGCCCGGCCAAAGACCTCGATGCGGCAGGTCTTATAAAGGGTGGACAACAAGGAGGTAAAAAGGGGTGGCCCGAGGCGGAGGATCAGTCTGTTCTGCCAGTCGTTCATCTCATCAACGTTAACACCTTTTCACGTTCGAACGTTCTTTTGTATATTTCTTCGTTTATACCATTTTTCTATCTCCACTGTCCAGAAAACCACAGATGACAGAAGAAGACAGGCCGTAAGTTCCGGGAAACTCAATGCCTGTGTCTTAAATATACTCTGAAGCGGGGGAACATAAATGGTCGCAAGCTGCAATCCCAGGGTGAGGAAGACGGCGCCAAACAGGGGGAGATTGGTAAGGGCTCCCTGCCTAAAGAACGACTCGATTTCTGACCGTATGGCCAGCACATGCGCCATCTGCGATAGACAAAGAACGGTAAAGACCATGGTCTGCCAGTGAGCATGGCCGGTCTCATAAGCCCAGGCCTCGGTAAGTATTGATATTCCGCCCATGAGCAGCCCCACCCATATGATATGGGTAGCCATACCGTGGGCAAAAACAGTTTCTTTGGGATGGCGGGGCGGCCTTTGCATAATGCCCTTTTCTTCGGGCTCAGCAGCCAGGGCCAGGGCCGGCGCGCCGTCGGTAACCAGATTTATCCATAAGATATGGATGGGCAATAGGGGCATAGGCAATCCCAAAAAGGGCGCCAGAAATATGGTCCATATCTCACCGGAATTACTGGTCATAAGGTACTTTATGAATTTCCTGATATTGTCATATATCTTGCGTCCTTCCCGCACGGCCCTGACAATAGACGCAAAATTGTCGTCCAGGAGGATCATGTGGCTGGATTCCTTGGCCACATCCGTTCCGGTGATCCCCATAGCCACTCCAATATCCGCCCGTTTAAGCGCTGGGGCGTCGTTAACGCCATCACCGGTCATGGCCACAAACTCTCCCTTGTCCTGGAGGGCCTTGACTATCTTTAGTTTCTGCTCAGGGGCCACCCTTGCATAGACGCGGATATGCTCAACCCTTTTTTCAAAGTCCTCCAGGGATAATTTATCCAGTTCTCTCCCTGTGATTATTGCCCTTGAACCATCCTCGATTATGCCAAGCCGCTTGGCTATGGCCTTTGCTGTAAGGGGATGATCCCCGGTTATCATTACCGGCCTTATCCCTGCTATCTTACATAATGCTACCGCCTCCCTGGCCTCTTCCCGGGGCGGGTCCATCATACCTATAAGGCCTAAAACAGTAAGCCCGGTCTCCACACTCTCGGGGGACATATCCTCAGGCAGGCTATCCCACTCTCTCATGGCCATGCCAAGAACCCTCAGCCCATCAGCGGCCATCTTTTCATTTACTTTGAGAATCTCTTCTCTGTTTATTGATCTTAGCCCTTCTGATGTCAAAATATCCTTTGACCTATCCAGCAGGACGTCTATAGCGCCCTTTGTGAATGAAATATATCCAGGCTTTTTCCCCGTTTCCTGACCGCTGACTGCATGAAAGGTGGTCATGCACTTTCTATCAGAGTCAAAAGGAATCTCGGCAACCCGCGGGAAATCCCTTTCCAGTTCCTTTTTATCAAAATCGTTATCCCTGGCAATGTTATACAGCGCAATCTCGGTCGGGTCTCCGATTATATTCCCGCCAGAATCTAACTGAGAATCATTACTTAAGGCCAGTGCCCGGAAGAGAGTGATGAGTGATGAGTGATGGGTGGTGGGTTCTGGAGTTTGTCCTATGTTTTGACTCATAACCCGCAACTCGTCACTCGTTACTATCTTCCCATCTACATAAATCTCCTCCACGGTCATCTGGTTGAGAGTAAGAGTGCCGGTCTTATCCGAACAGATGTAAGTAACCGAGCCCAGAGTCTCCACGGCCGTTAACTTTCTTATAAGAGCGTTCTTTTTGACCATCTTTTGGGCCCCGATGGCCAGAGAGATAGTGACTACCGCCGGCAGGGCCTCTGGTATGGCGGCTACCGCCAGGCTCACGGAGGTCAGAAACATGAGGGCAATCTTTTCTCCCCGCAGGATGCCGGCCATAAAGACGATGCCGCAGATAGCCAGGGCGGCAACGGCCAGTTTTTTTCCGAGAGCGGCCAGCCGTTTTTGCAGGGGCGTCTTGACCTCTTCCTCCTCCTGCAGCATAGTGGCGATCTTACCGATCTCTGTATCCATGCCTGTGGCTACGATAATACCCACGCCGCGTCCATAGGTTACAAATGTGCCTTTGTAGGCCATGTTCTTCCGGTCGCCGATGGGTAAAAGCTCATCATGGAGCGCCTTTGTGTGTTTTTCAACGGGTACGGATTCTCCGGTAAGGGCCGCCTCTTCCACCTTCAACTGGGCGGCCTCAGTAAGTCTCAGGTCTGCCGGTACAACCTTCCCGGCCTCAAGGAGCACCACATCGCCAGGGACGAGCTGAGACGCAGGGATATTTTCAGGTGTTCCGTTTCTTATGGCCGTTGCCGTCGGGGCTGCCATTTTTTTAAGGGCGGCCATCGCCTTTTCTGCCCGGTATTCCTGGACAAATCCAATGATGGCGTTAAGAACGACGATTACCACTATGGCGATGGTATCTGAAGGCTCACCAATGATTCCCGATATAACTGCGGCAGCCATGAGGACAAGAATCATGAAGTCCTTGAACTGGTCGAGAAACATCATGAAGGGGGTCTTTCTCTCTTTTTCCTTTAATTCATTAGGCCCATATTCCTGGAGCCGTTTCTCCGCTTCCTCTGGAGAAAGGCCCTTAAGGGATGAACCCAGATCTTCAATAACCTCGTCTATCTTCTTCTGGCGCCAGCGCATAAGACTCCTCTTATACTCTCCTTTTCCTAAACAAAAAGACCTTTACCACAGGATGAATGATCATCGTGGTAAAGGTCTCGCTTGTTAGGTTTACCTAACCAGTGGTACCGGCTCGCCTCAGGCGAACGTGCTGACGATAGCCACCGATTCAGCTACTCCCCTTTACTTTTATAGTGAACGTCATTTGTCAATAGTCATCTGTCACGGGTAAAAGGGACCAATAGTTAAAGATTTTCCACAGTTAACCAATGACTGATGTCTAATGACCAGCGATGTTGCCTATAGTAAGCGGATACTATCTGAGAGGGCGGACTTATGTCAAGTTTTTTGTTTGGTTAGCACAAGTTATGAAGATTCCCTTGCTTACTTTACCATGTTGTGCTAAATGATGCCCCAGGTCCAAAGAAGGAGTCCCCTATGCTGAAAAGATCAGGCCATATAGTTCTTATGCTTATGTTGTGTGTTACGCTCTTATCCTGTGCTAAGGAACAGCCGAAGCAACCAGGAGAGGTCAAGGTTGCGGAAGAGCCTGTGCAAACGGACACCTCGCCGGTAGTGGCGGAGATAGGGGAAGAAAAGATTACCTTAAATCAGCTTGACCGGGCCATTAAACGCCTTCCGTTGCCTTATCAGGAACGGTTTAAGACCGAAGAAGGCCGGAAATATGTTCTTGACGATCTTGTTACTACCGCCCTCCTCAGCCGGGAGGCCGAGCGCCTTAAGCTTGACCAGAAGCCGGAGGTAAAGGAACAGTTAGGAAGTATTAAAAAACGAATCTTAGCGGCAGAGCTGCTCAGGGCTGAGATGGCCAAGGAGCCTGTTCCAGGGGAAAAGGAGGCCAGGCAGTATTATGAATCGCGTAAGGAACAGTTTACTGAGCCGGAAAAGGTCAAGATGAGGCAGATTGTGGTTCGGACGCCAGAGGAAGGACAAGAAATTATAAAGGCCTTGCAAGAAGGGCATGACTTTGTCCAACTGGCTAAAGAAAAGTCTATCGATCCCTCGAAGGCAAACGGTGGCTATATTGGATGGGTAAGTCGCGACCGGATGAAACCTGATTTTGCCGAGACTATCTTTAAGTTAGGTAAGGGAGGGGTTAGCACACCTATGCCTACGGCAAAGGGTTATGCGATTATATTGATTGAAGATAAAAAGGCCGCCACATCAGTGGACTATAGCAAGGTAGAACCAGCTATCATTCAAAGGCTCCGGGTTGAACGGGAGGATAAGGTGCTCAACCGGCTGCGCACCAGACTTTTCAAGGAGATGAATGTCAAAATTTATGAGGACAGGCTGGCGCAGAGCGGTGGACGTAATCAGGAAGCAAAATAGGCGCAACCCGTTTTGTCTTCACGCCTGTTTTTCTTAAGTCGGCGTGATAACTCCTCAGATGGCTAAGAGAAAGCCGTTTGCCCTTTTTCCTGGCCTTGATGAATTCGCTGACCTTTATCCCGACCCGCCGTCCAAAGACATGTATGTCCAGAAGGGAATTCCCCATAAGACGGTTGTCGCCATGGATGCCTCCGGTTACTTCCCCGGCGGCAAAGAGCCCGGGGACCCTGGTCGCTCCCCATTCATTAATTTCTAATCCCCCGTTCTGATAGTGGAGAGTCGGATAAACGATAATAGGTTCCGTGGAAATATCTATGCCATATCGTTTGAACTGTAGATACTTGGCGCTCAGTTCTTTCTCCACTGTCCCTTTGCCCCACAGCAGGTCAATCATCGGGGTGTCCAGCCAGACGCCGTAGTGGCCGGTTGGGGTAACGATACGGCCGTTCCTTTCCATGCATTCGCGGATTATACACGAGGAGGCTACATCACGCGGTTCGAGGGGATGGGCAAATTCCTGGCCGTGCATGTTTATAAACTGCGCGCCAAGGGTGCGTACCTTCTCTGTAATGAGCAGCCCGAAGTTCTGTTCTGGAAATACTGTGCCGGTAGGGTGGTATTGTGCGTAACGCATATTGACCAGCGGCACGCCTGCCCGATAGGCCAGCACTAACCCATCGCCGGTTGCCCCGTAGTGGTTGGTTGTGGGAAACCCCTGGATATGGAGGCGGCCGAAGCCACCGGTGGCCATAATAACGGCCCTGGCCTTAACTACACTGTACTCCCGGGTTTCAAGGTTATAGAGTATGGCGCCGCTTACGGCCTTTGTCTCGTCAATGAGCAGTTCAACGGCCGGCGAGAATTCCAAGACCTGTATTTCCTTCGGGTGATTGCGTATCTCATCTCTCTGGACACGCATTATCTCAGCCCCGATCATATCCGCGGAAGAGTGCATACGCCTCCGGCAGATGCCCCCGCCTTTAAGCTCGATCATATTACCCGCTTTATCCTTATCAAACATAACGCCTAAGTCTTCCAGCCACCGGATGATAAGCGGGGCATCCATGGTCAGGGCCTTTACCAGATAGGGGTTATTGGTAAAATGGCCGCCGCCCATGGTATCCAGGTAATGGTGGTATGGCGAGTCAAACGGCCGGTCCGCCGCCTGTATTCCGCCTTCAGCCATAACGGTATTTGAGTCGCCATGGCGAAGCTTTGTGGCAATAACGACCCGTAGGCCGTTCTGCCGGGCGAAGAGGGCGGCTACCGCACCAGCCCCACCGCCACCGAGAATCAGGACGTCAGTCTCATAATCAGGCTTTTTCAGCCGGTCATCAAAGGCATCCGGATCAATACGGCTATAGGATTCCAGGAGGTCGGCTACTTCGTTAGCCAAAATTTCGCTTTTATTGGCGCCGACCCTGAGCTTGCGGCGTCCACCCGGCTTGTAGTCCGGGTGATAAGACTTGAGTACTTTTTCGCCTTCTTTCCGGGTTAGCCTGGGGAAATGTTGGTTGGCCTTTACCCGTGCCAGGCGCTCAGGTCTCGTATGCTCTACTGCCTGGATAAGTTCCTTTAGCCCCGGCGGATAACCGATGGCCTGCCCTTCTGCCATTTTGGACTCCTTTGTCAGCATACCGCTTTCAGCCTTCCAGTTGCGGGTTCCGGGTTACGAGGTTCGGGTTAAAAAACTCGCAACTCGCAACCATTCTCCCGACTCCTGACATCTGACTTCTTAATCTAATATCAGATATTTCGTTTCTTCCGGCTGCCAGTCCGGGTTTTCATAGGACTCCGGCTCCCATTCCCGCCGGGCGTAACGCCGTTTCAATTCATGGTTATTCAAGGACATGATTGCGTCCATCATCGAATCAAATTTTCCTTCTTTTATCTGCTTAACCCGTTTTTCCAGGTGTCTGGCCCGCGGCTGGAGGTACCGGCCATAGAGCCGCCGGGCCAGCATGGCCATGTGGAATTGCTGCAACTCGGCCGGACACCGGAGGGCGCAGATACCGCACATGGTGCAGCTATGGGAAAGGCGGGCGCACCCGGCAATATCGCCTTTGAGGAGGGCCTGCACATAATCCATCACACTGATACCCATGGGGCAGGCCTTGCTGCAGGTGTTGCAGGCCAGACACCGGTAGAGATCAGGATAAATCCGGCCAATGCTGTTTATGTCCGGTGTGAGTTTTTCAATATCGTATATGGCCTTGTTTGCCGGGACGAACGGTATCTGTGCCAGGTACATATCCGGGGCCACCACGGTCTGGCAGGCCAACCCGAATTTGAGACGATACTCCCCGGAGAGACGATAGACCGTGGCACAGGCCCCACAGATACCACCGCGGCATCCGCAGCCCCGGATATGCCGGTAGCCTGCGTATTCCATGGCTGTAAGAATAGTTAAGGTTTCAGGTACCTCATACTTTTTACCCATTATGTATATCGGAATCAGCCGGGTCTCCGAAGACTTTTTACCGGACGCTTTCCCTTTGGCTTTAGTAGCCATGATCTCTATACTGCCTCCTCTTCTTGCATCTTCTTGCCGTAGTTATAGCCTGTTTCAAAGGCGCGCAGGTTGAGTTCTTCGGTCCCTTTGGGGATTGAACCCTTCAAGGCCTTCTGCATAGCCGCTAAACTGATGTGTGGAACAAGGGCTGTAAAAAAGCCGAGAATAACGATATTGGCCACTACCTTTTGCCCTAATTCCTCAGCCAGCCGCGTGGACGGTATGGCCTGTATCTGGACGGAATCAGGCAGGTCTTTGGGCCTTACCAGGTCTTTATCTATGATGAGACGGCTTCCTGGCCGCACGTCCTTTTGGTACTTGTTGTAGGCCCCCTGGGCCATAATAACCATTATATCCGGTTCTGTAACGTAGGGCGTATGGATCTGTCCCGAGGCGATGATTATACTGGAAGCCGACGCCCCGCCACGCGCCTCCGGGCTGTATTCCTGGGTATAGACGGCCTGGTTGTGGTCAAAAATCGCGGCCGCCCGGCCGATAATGAGACCGCAGAGCCCTATGCCCTGGCCACCCAGGCCGGCCAGCTTGATCTGTACGGGGCGCTGGATTATGGGTCTTTCCGAAGGAACCTCCGCTGGTTTCCCGGGAGCCTTGGCTGCTGCGGGTTTCACCGGCGCTTCCTCCAGCGGCACCCGCCCGTCCCCCCGGAAGTCATAGACCTTGACCTTGGCCGATACGGTCTCTTTGAGGGCCGCCAGGTACGAAGGCCGTTCCAGGTCCACGAACTTACCACACAGGATGGGTGAATCCAGTTCTATATCCGCCTTTGCGATGTCGGGTTGGGCCTCGAGGATGGCTTGTTCCAGAAAACGCTGGAGGAGCTTAATCTCGCGCAGCTTGTTCCGGCGCCCAAAATTGGTCGGGCAGGGAGCAATAACCTCCAGGAAGGAAAAGCCATCCTTTTTCAGCATCTCGCCCATAGCGATCTTCATATAATGAGGATGGGCGGATGTCCAGCGGGCTACGTATGGCGCGCCACAGGCAGCCATCAGGTGGACGAGATTAAAGGGTTTTTCCGTGTTTCCGTAAATGGTCGTTGTAGTCCGTGCCAGCCGGGGAGTGGTTGGCCCGCCCTGCCCGCCGGTCATGCCATAGTTGAAGTTATTAACACAGATTACTTTTATATCCACATTGCGGCGGGCCGCGTGGATAAGATGATTCCCGCCAATAGCGGCCAGGTCACCATCTCCGCTGAAGACAATGACCGTCAGATCCGGGTTGGCCAGTTTCAGCCCGGTGGCGTAAGGAATAGCGCGGCCATGGGTGGTGTGAAAACTGTCCAGGTTGAGATAACCGGCGGCGCGGCCGGTGCAGCCGATACCGGAGACGACAGCCACGTTTTTAAAGTCCAGGCCGGAACTTTTTAAGGCATCCACCAGGGCCGAAAGCACCGATCCCAGGCCGCAGCCGGGGCACCAGATATGTGGGATCCTCTCTTTACGCAGGAGCAGATCCTTGGGATGGTCTAAAATCTGTGGTTCAATCATGACGCTATCTCCTCAACGGCCTCAAGGACTTTTTGGGGGTCATGGACCGTCCCGCCGCCATGTCCAACGAGCTGCGTTATACATTTACCGGCGACACAGCGCTCTACCTCCAGGGCGATCTGGCCATAGTTGATCTCTACGGTGACAAAGGCCTTGATACGGGTGGCCAGTTCCTGCACCCGTTTTTCCGGGAAGGGCCAGATTACTTCTAATCGGAACAGACCAAGATTTACGCCCTTTTCACGGGCTATTTCCCGGACGGCGCGGCATATCCGGGTGGAAACGCCGTAAGAGATAAGGATAATTTCAGCCCCCTCCACGCCGGTTTCTTCCCAGGATGCGATTTTGGCGGAATTGAGGCGGATTTTTTTCACGAGACGGTATACCAGTTTTTCCTGCGCCTCCCATTCTATTGCCGGGTAGCCCCGTTCATCATGGGTAAGGCCGGTGACATGAATGGCATACCCCTGTCCGGCCACGGGCATCTCCGGGATGAGATCCTTTTTAGGCTTAAATGCCTTAAATTTGCCGGGCGGCTCGCCTGGCCCCGGTCTGTTCGCAACCTTTATATCCTTTCTCTCAGGGATGACCACGCGCTCGCGCATGTGTCCCACTACTTCGTCCATGAGCAGGATTACCGGTACGCGCCAGGTCTCCGCCAGGTTAAAGGCCCTTATGGTATAGTCGAAGGCCTCCTGCGGTGAGGAGGGGGAAAGGGCTATAATCTCGTAGTCGCCGTGGCTTCCCCATCTGGCCTGCATGACGTCGGCCTGCCCAACCAGGGTGGGGAGGCCGGTGGAAGGCCCGCCGCGCATGACGTTGACAACGACGCAGGGTGTTTCCGTCATTACACCGAGACCGATATTCTCCAGCATGAGGCTGATGCCCGGCCCGGAGGTGGCGGTCATGCTCTTGGCCCCGGCCCAGGATGCGCCCAGTATGGCGGCCATAGAGGCTATCTCGTCTTCCATCTGGATATAGACCCCCCCTACCTGGGGAAGGCGGATGGACATCCGTTCCGCTATCTCACTGGACGGCGTGATGGGATAACCGGCAAAGAAACGGCAACCGGCGGCCAGCGCCCCTGCCGCGCAGGCCTCATTCCCGGTCAGAAAATAAGTCCCTGTAAGTACATCCTTTCCCATGTTATCCCCGCTCCTTTTTGACGGCTTCGTAAAAAGTCCATTTGCTGCGTTGCGCGGCATCCTTCGTCACTGCGACGTAGCTATAAAGTACGCCTCATTCCTCAGGATTTGCGCGCCTTGCAACTGGAGCTTTTTACTGTGCCGTCCCAATTTTGACTTTTTACGAGATCATCCTTTTTGCTTATTGAAAGATTAACTACAGAGCATAGAGTCTGTAGCTCGCAGCCTTCAGCCTTCAGCTTTGATCCTTCCAGTTGCAGGTTCTGTATTACGGGTTTCGGGTTAAAAAACT
>Ga0129302_1000719_pt1 | contig 24549 bp, 14 predicted proteins | sample BlaSprsedimmetaG_FD_94476 | JGI IMG/M metagenome (GOLD analysis project Ga0129302, IMG submission 94476) | Hot spring sediment bacterial and archeal communities from California, USA to study Microbial Dark Matter (Phase II) - Blank Spring... | ecosystem: Environmental > Aquatic > Thermal springs...
CCAGAGATGTCGGGTAATGAAGCAATCAAAAGTGTACGGTAGCGAAAAGAGCAAAAGGAACCGTGACTAAAGCAACTGTTCAATCGTCTCCAGCAAGCTGTTTTGATCAAACGTATTCTTGGTGATGTAAGCATCGGCCCCCACCTCGATCCCCTTTGCCTTGTCCTCCGCAGAGTCCAACGAGGTGACCAGAATGACGGGAACGTCTGCTATCCGTGGATCCTCTCGGATACGCTGAGTAAGCTCAAACCCGTCCAAACGGGGCATGACGACGTCTGAGACAATCAAATCGGGAATTCCACTCGACGCAATGGCGCCCAACGCCTCTTGGCCATCGGTAGCCAACTCGACGGCATACCCGGCCGCTTCCAGGATATTCTTCTCCAGGGTTCGCGTGGTAATCGAATCATCAACGACCAGTATGCGAAAACGCCTCTGCGCCTCCACCACGGGTGCCGGTCGCGCCAATGCCGCCAGGACCGAACGCTGGTCTCCCCGCAACCCCAGTTTGATCAAATCCGCCACGTTGAGAATCAACACAACTTCGCCGCTGCCCATGACTGTCGCCCCGGCAATCCCACCTACGCGAGACAACTGTTTTCCCAAACCTTTGATAACCACCTCCTGTTCACCAGCCAGCGCATCGAGCACAAAAGCCATGCGACGCTCGGCCGCTGCCAGGATGACGACGGGAATTCGCGCCCGGTCGTGAGCCTCTTCGACGGGGGAAAGTCCCAATACGCTGCCCAGCCGCACCAATGCGAGAGGGCGCTTTTTGTAAACGATCGTATCTCGGCCCTCCAGCGGCGCGATATCGTCCGGTTTCACGTACATGATATACTCAATGGCATTATGAGGGATAGCAAACAACTCGCCGAAAGCCCGAACCAAGAGCCCCCGCGAGCTCGTCAACGTCAGGGGAAGGGTGAGGATAAAAGATGTACCTTTGTCGGGAATGCTTTCGACGTCGATGCGGCCATGCAACGCTTCCACGTTACGGCGTACCACATCCAGTCCAACCCCACGCCCCGAAATATCGGTGATGATGGGACTGGTGGAGACACCGGCGTTGAAGATGACCTCTTTCAGGTCTTCTTCGCCCAGCGCCGAAGCGTCCAGCCCACCCCGGCGAGCGATAGAATGTCGAATAGCCTCCAAATCCAGGCCACTGCCATCGTCCGCTACGCGAATGACCACATCTTTGCCTAATTGTTCGGCCTTCAACGTGATCGTACCGGCGCGCGCTTTGCCCAAGGCGAGACGTCTATGGGGAGCCTCCAGACCATGATCCACCGCATTACGCAAGAGATGAATGAGGGGGTCCTTGATTTGTTCTAATACTCGCTTGTCCAACTCCGTCTCGCCGCCAACGATCTGCAACACCGCCTCTTTGCCCGATTCTTGCGCCAGATCCCTCACCATGCGCCCGAAGGTGCTGGTGATAGTCGTCAGTGGCAACATCCGCACCCGCTTGACTTCTTGTTCCAGCTCGTCAATCACCAGGGACATATGCATCGCGTCGTTGGCGTATTCTCGAACCAGATCATTGATATACGTGATCAATTCACGCAAGCACTCCTGGCTATCGCTGACGTATCTCAACAATTGAGCTATATCTTTGCCGACCTTAGTCCCAACGCCTACTTGTTCAACATCCGTTCGAACTTTCCCTTTTTCCCTGGGCCTGTCTTTTCCAGGCGCCACATCCACCGGCCCCAATCTGTTGATACCAAAAGCGCCCGCCAATTCATAGCGGGCCAGCCGATTATAGGCGCTTCGAGCGGCCAACCATTCCTTCTGCCAGGCTGCCGCCAATTCTTGCAGGCGACGTATCTGCCCCAAGCGCTGCTCGGCCCGAATTTTCGTGACGAGCAGCTCGCTTAATTGGGCCATCAAGGCATCCAGTTTACTTACACTGACGCGGATCGTCTCATCGGCCCCAAATACCGGCCCAGAGGATACCTCCTCAAGCTTTTCCTCCTGCTCATTCTCATTGGCGACTTGTGGCGTCGATTCCAGTACCTTGCGCTCTCCGGCCTCACTCGGCAACCCCGACACGTCGGCATCGACCCCTTGATCCGGCGTCTCGACCGACCCGATGAACAGTTTCTCTTCATCCCTATCCTCGGGAATCTTGGCGACCGTCTCATGCTCGACTCCGGCTCGCACCTCTGCGTGCGCCTGTTCCAGGTCACTCAGGGCCTGGAGCGCCTCGACCGGCGGCGTGGTTTCGCCTGCTTCATACGTCTTCTGCACCTTCTGGATAGCATCAACCGTCCTGTAACAAGCGGTGAAAAGCCTGGTATTGGGAACAATCGCTTCCTTCTGTAAATCGGCCAACACACTCTCCAGAACGTGGGCCAATTGCTCGATCATGGTGACGCCCATCGCGCGGGCGGCGCCCTTCAGGCTATGCGCGGCACGGAAAACGTCTTCCAGCAGGGTCTTTCGCTGCTCGCCCTCCACTGCATCCTGCTCCAACGCCAACAGCCCCTCGTTCATCGTCTGAACGTGTTCCGCCAGCTCCGCACGAAAAGAGCTGATCAATTGCTCCCTGACTTTAACTGCTAGAGACATAAAATCCTCCCCACCCCAACCGGGACGAGCCAGTATTCACAAGCAATCTCACGAGCATCAAATCCCTGTTCAGTATAGGCCTGATCAATAGATCGACTCAAGCAAATCGTCTGCGAATTGATTCAACTCGCGCGCGATATTTTCCGCCTGGCGCGTGCTGCTCAACGTCTGCGCCGTGGCCTGATTGATATTCTGCATCGCCAACGCGATCTGCTCCACGCCAGAGGCCTGCTGCCGACCGCCAGCCACCATCTGCATCGCCGCCTGGGCCGATTCCTCGATCACGCCGGCCAGTTGATCGATCACCTCTTGAGCCTGCCCCACCAGATGGACGCCTTCCTCGACCCCCTTCGTCCCTTCCTCTGTCGCCATCACCGTCGCATTAGTCGCTTTCTGGATGTCCGAAAGGATGGCCTTGATCTGCACCGTCGCCTGTTTCGACTGTTCCGCCAGGTTCCGCACCTCCTGGGCTACCACGGCGAAGCCCTTGCCGTACTCACCAGCCCGCGCCGCTTCCACGCTGGCATTCAGCGCCAACATGTTCGACTGGGCCGCGATGTTGCTCACCGTGCCCGTGATCTCACCGATCTGTTGCGTCTGCTCCGAAAGCACAAGGATATTCTCCGCGATTCCCTCTACCTGGTTGCGGATCTTGATCATACTATTGATAGAATTCTCGACGGTCTGCCGCCCAGTCCGCGAGACCTCGACCGTCCGCTGAGATGCGTTGGCGACCTCTTGTGCCCGGGCAACCGACTGTTCCGCGATCGTCTTCAACTCATCTACCGTCGTCGTCGTCTGGCTGATGGCAGCCGATTGCTCACTGGCGCTGGACGATTGCTGCGTGGTCGATGCCAGAATTTCTGAGGCCGCCGAACTCAACTTCTGCGCCATAGCCTTGATCTCGACGTTGATCTCTTGTAAATGCGCCACCATCCCGTTCAAGTTTTCCCCCAAAATGACGAGGGGGTCGTCCTGGTGTCCGTATTTCTCCAACGGCAAGCGGGCGGAGAGATCCCCCCGGGCCACGTCGGCCACGAAGATCATATATTCCGCCACCGTCTCTTCCAGACGCTCTCGTTGTTCCCGCTCGTCTTCCAGCATCTGGCGCAGTCGCCTGGTCATATTCTGGATAGCCCTCTGCAACTGTCCAATCTCATTGCGCTGCTGAACGTCGATCTCGCCGCTGAAATCTCCAGCGGCGACTTGTTGGCTAAACTCAGCCAGGCGTTCGATGGGGCGCACAATCGAGCGGGCCGAAAATGAAGCGATGACGGCCGTGGCGACAGCTGTCAAGGTTCCAAAGCCCAGGAGCAGCCACAACAGGTCATTTTTCGCCGTGGCGATGCGCTCGATCTGCTCGTCCAACGTCTGCAACGGCGCAAAAGCGGCCTCCTCCAATTGTTCCACCGTGATGACCCAATCGAAACCCTCGAACTCCGGCAGCCCATAAACCTCGCCCGAGGCGGCGAAGGCATACCCGACGCCGACCGGCTCACCGTCCAGATTCCTTCGTCCCATCAGAGAGCCCCCCTCGCCACTGGGACTTTCGAGTATCTGGTGCACAACGTCCCAATCTCGCGCCTTGAGGTTGCCAGCCTCGCTCATAATCAACGTGGGATCGTGCTGGCTTGCGGTATCGGCAATCAGATATCCGTCCAGATCGAAAAGGCGAAGCGCGCCGCCCTCTATTTTCCGGACCATTTGATCCAACGCGCCTTGCAACATAGCGACGTCCAACGTCGCCTTCAAAACACCGCGTCGCCCGGCGCCGTCGTCAATCTGCCAGGCGATGTCCAGCACACATTGGGGGCTGCACACCACATCCCCAATATACCGTCCATCCTCCCAGGCGCCCTGCCACCATGCTGTATCGCTCCAAATAAAACGAGAGGGCATGCGATCGTAAGCTACGGTAAACCCATGGCTCTCGGTCAAAATGATTTCAGAGAACATCGGATTGCTTTGTGATATATTCTGCAGATAAACCCTCAAATATCGGTCGTCGACCAAAGAGCGAGTCTCTTGCATCATCTCTTCAACCCGTTCGGCGTCCCTCACAGCCAGTCCAGGCAAATCCTGTTTTCTGGCCTGTAGCTCACCGTTCAGAACTGCCTGGCGTATGGCTGGGACCTTGGACCACTCGAGCACGCTATAAATCTGCCCGTACACGCTATCGTCAATCTCATCCATTGCAAATTCAGCCTGGCTCTCCAAAAACAAGCCGATCGTGTCATAGGCCAGGCTTCGACGAGATCGCTCGATGCCAGTCCGTAGATTCTCGATTGTGCGCGTCAGGGAATAGGCGACGACCGCCGCGACGATAGCCAGCGGAATAAGAGCCGCCAAAAGCATCCGCAGCGTCATAGCCATTCCCAACCGGCGCCAGACCCTCTCTTTTAGGCTATCTAAACGGTTATCTAATCCAGTCATAATCATACGTCCTCAAGGGATTTTTAGTTTGACAATGGCACATTAGCAGATCTCAGACTTCCGATGCCCCACCATCAGGTTGATCCAGTGGGCAACAGCGGTGGATGAATCGCCAAAATCGCGTGAACAAATGCATCGCACCTTGTGCCTGAGCAGTTACAAAAAATTATACAACGTTCCCAACGATCACAGGGTTACGAGCCAGTTACGATTCCGTTTCAACCCTCCAGCCCTCGCACACGGCACGAAGAGGCATGATCACAATTGATATCGAGCTACAATTTCATTTAGGTGAGTGGCCAATTCATTCAAGTCCCGGGCCGCTTTTTCCGCTTCCCGCGTGCTGGCCAAGCTCTGCACGGTGGCCTGGTTGATGTTCTGCATCGCCAGCGCCACCTGTTCCACGCCCGAGGCCTGCTGCCGGCCGCCGGCTACCATCTGCATCGCCGCCTGGGCCGATTCATCGATCACGCCTGCCAATTGCTCGATCGCCTCACCGGAGCGCGTCGCCAAATCGACACCCTCATCCACGCTCTTGGTCCCCTCCTCCGTCGCCATCACCGTCGCGTTGGTCGCCTTCTGGATGTCGGATAGAATGGCCTTGATCTGCGCCGTCGCCTGTTTCGACTGTTCCGCCAGGTTCCGCACCTCCTGAGCCACCACGGCGAAACCCTTGCCGTACTCGCCCGCCCGCGCCGCCTCCACGCTGGCGTTCAGCGCCAACATGTTCGATTGGGCCGCGATGTCGTTCACCGTGGCGATGATCTCGCCGATCTGCTGCGTCTGCTCCGACAGCGCCAGGATGTTCTCCGCGATGCCCTCTACCTGGGTCTTGATCGTGATCATGCTCTCGACCGTGTTCTCCACCGATTGCCAACCGGTGCGCGAGACGTCCGACGTGCGCTGCGCCGTCTCCACGACCTCTTGCGCTCGTGAGACCGATTGTTCGGCGATGGTCTTCAACTCGTCCACCGTCGTCGTCGTCTGTGAGATAGCGGCCGATTGCTCGCTGGCGCCAGAGACCTGCTGTTGTGTCGCCGCCAGGATCTCCGAAGCGGCCGAGCTCAAGTCCACTGCAGCCTCTTGCACCTGCTGGATCATCTGTTGCAAATTCGCCGCCATGTCGTTCAGGGAATGTCCCAGCCGGGTCAGTGGGTCTGTCTCGTCGCCGTCATCGACGCTAAGCCGATCCGCCAGGTGACCCTGCGCCACTTCCGTCATATAATCAACGTATTGCTGAACCGTCGACTCCAATCGCTCGCGCAACGCCATCTCGGTCGCCGCGCGCCTTTCCACCTCCCAGGCTTGCAACTTCGAGTCCAGCAAATAGGTCTCCTGATCGTCCACGGTCTGGCGAAGGAGAACACTCGTGACCACTATGGCCATAGCAAAGAACAATACGTTGATCACCAACACCACCGTCGAGTCGAGAGCTATCGAGAACCCCCCAGAATCCTGTAAAATATTGACCAGGACAATGACGGCCATCATCCCAAGGATACTACCGCCGACCAACCAACGACTCTCGTCGGCCCCCAACGACAGGTAACTCACAATAATAAACAACACGTATCCGACGAGCGTCGACAGAAATATCTCCGGCACCAAAAGCAGCACAATCAACAACACCAGCAACAAAGCGCTTAACAAGATATACACGCCCAGGATACGCTGCCCCCGTTGATAAAACTTTGGATAGGCCCAGGCACTTGCCACCACGCCGCCTAAAATCAAGGCAGCGATTAGGAATTGAGCGTATTCCCGGTTTGTGATCCAGGCGATTAGCGAGACAGCACTGGCAACACCCCCGCCCCACAATAGATATTGGGAGATACGAAGCACAAATTGGGCCCGCCGGTCCAGAATCTGGGCCCGGGCTTTATTCCGGTCTTCGGATGTCATTCTCGTCTCTACGTCCTCTTTAATCATATCACCCTCCATTGAAATCTCCAAACTCGAGCGAACTGGAAGCAACGAGAGAAGTTGCTTAGCACTTGCACACTTATTTACAACTGATACTGTTCCACGATGTCCTTCAAGCGACGAGACAAATCGTTCAAATCCCGCGCGGCCTTTTCTGCTTCGCGCGTGCCCGCCAGGCTTTGCGCCGTGGCCTGGTTGATGTTCTGCATCGCCAGCGCCACCTGTTCCACACCGGCCGCTTGCTGCCGGCCGCCAGCCACCATCTGCATCGCCGCCTGGGCCGATTCGTCGATCACGCCGGCCAGTTGCTCGATCGTCTCACCAGCCTGAGCCGCCATGACGACCCCCTCGTCAACCCCCTTGGTCCCCTCTTCCGTGGCCATCACGGTCGCGTTGGTCGCCCGCTGGATGTCGGAAAGGATGGTCTTCACCTGGGCCGTCGCCTGCTGCGACTGTTCTGCCAGGTTCCGCACCTCCTGGGCCACCACGGCGAAGCCCTTGCCGTATTCCCCGGCCCGCGCCGCCTCCACGCTGGCGTTCAAGGCGAGCATGTTCGATTGATCCGCGATGTCGTTCACCGTGGCGATGATCTCGCCGATCTGCTGTGTCTGCTCCGAAAGCGCCAGGATGTTCTCGGCGATCGACTCGACCCGCGCCTTGATCTCGCGCATACTGGCGATCGTCTCCTCGACCGTCTCGCTCCCTCTCCGCGATACCTCGACCGTCCGCTGTGACGCACTGGCTACCTCCTGCGCCCGCGAGACTGACTGCTCGGCAATGGTCTTCAACTCGTCCACCGTCGTCGTCGTCTGCGAGATAGCGGCCGATTGTTCGCTGGCGCCCGAAGACTGCTGCGTCGTCGCCGCCAGGATTTCGGACGAGGATGCGCTCAGATCATTCGCCGCCTCTCGAATCTGGCGAATCATCTGTTGCAAACTGACCACCATCTCATTCAAGCTGCGCCCTAATACGATCAACGGATCATCTGTCACGGCATAGCCATCGACACTCAAGCGCACACTCAGATTTCCTTGAGCCACCTCTTCCATATACGCCACGTATTCACGCACAGACCTCTCCAGGTACTCTCGCTGATCCTGCTCACTGCGCAGCATATCGCGCAACTGGAAAACCATCTGATTGAACGCATCGGCCAACACGCCGGTCTCGTCATGTTGTTGAAGGTCCACGCTGACAGCCAGGTTCCCCTGGGCCACCGACCGGGCTACCTCGGTGATCTGGCTGATGGGTTTGACCACCCGACCCGAGAGGAACCAGAGCACAGTAATGGCCACCAGGACAGACGCGAAACCGATCCCCACGAACTGCCACTTCATTTGATCTTCGCGCGCTATCACCTGATCCCAGGGAATCCGGAAACCAACGTACCAGGGACTGACCGCTCGATCAAAGTTGATGGGCAAGATCACGTACAGAAAATCCTCTTGCACGTCGACGTATTCTCCGCCGTGCTGCAAGACAGAAGGGAGATCCAAATGTTCATAGACACTCTGTACGTGCTTCCCGGCTAAATCCGGCTGTTCTTTTACCCCCAATAGGACCCCCTTGGGGCTGAACACCATCATCTGCCCGATGCCTTCATAGACTTCGGCGTCGTCGATCCGATCTTGGAAATAGAACAGGTCTAAATCAACTCCCACGACGCCCAAAAACTGACCGTCATCTAGCAGCGGGACCATAAAAGACGCGACGTGCACTTCGTTTCCCCGTATCGTGTACGTACGAGGTTCGAACACACTGTCCCGCATGGTCTTTGCCACGCTCCGGTAATCATCGGCCAACGCCGTCGCTTGCTCTCCATCAGCTGGCGCCAGGTGGACATCCCCCTGCTGATCCTTGACCACATAAGCGACGAAACGTCCATCCAGATCTAAAAACTGAGCGTCCAGGTCTGCTCCATCGAAGGCGTTCGATTCCCATATCACATAAGCGCCAGCGAGATGTAACTCGTCAACCGCCAGCAGCCCTTCGATCATCGCCACGGCCTCTTCTTGCGACAACTGCCCCATCTGCATCCGAGTTTTCGCCATGATTTGGGCCAACGCGCGCGTTACATCCAGAGTTTTTTCGAACTGGGCTGAAACGTCAAGCACCTCCGACCAAGCATTTGCCACAACCTGTTCCCGGGCCACTTCTCGCGCCGTACCATAGAACGAGCACATAGCATAAAGGATAATGGCTAATGAAACACCAACGACACACAAAGCTGCCCACAAAACGATTTTTACCTGGATAGAGCGTATTTGAAAACGCTTCAATAAAGACATCATAACTCCTTGGAACGAACGAAAGCTCAGCCACGTGAAAGCACAGTTCAATCCCTGGTTGGCTGACAAATTCAACCTTCAACCAACACCTAAAGTATTTGAACACAGATTCACACAGATCTAGTAAAAACAAGATGAATCTGTGTTTATCCGTGTTCGATTTCGTTAAAAAAGTGTCAGTCCACCAGGTTCAATTCTCACAAAACGTTATCTCGAACCGTGTTCCCACTTCCGCCTCTATCTCGAAGCATCCGCCGGCCCATCAAACGATCTCTTCGTGGACGATCAATCGTTCGTCAGCCAACAAGGACACCAGATCCAAGACCACGACCATGGAGACTTTCTTGGCTCCATTATCGCCGGCGGCCTGGCGGGGAATCACCCCTTGCACGTGCTCAGGATGTAAACCGCGCACTGTACCCGTCGCCTCCTGAAGATTTCCCATCGGCAGCGCTTCTATCGCCAAAACTTCGTCGACCAGCAGAGCAATTTCCATGTCAGGCGTTTCGGCCACGATGATGCGAGGCTTCACCTCTCCGGCATCAAACCCAGCCTGGCCCACGCTCTCTCCCTCGGGCAGGTCGAAATAACGCCGCAAATCCACCACCGAGAAGATACGCCCACGCAAATTGATGACGCCGGCTACCCATCCAGGCACTCGTGGGACGAAGGTGATCTGTTCGGCCGCCCTGACACTGAAAACGTGATGGGCTTCGATCCCATAGATCTCGCTACCCAAGCGAACCAAAACCAATCGGATGTGCCCTCGCTCGTCCTCCTCAACCGGTAGAGCGGCCAGATCTTCCGCCCGCCGCGCCCAAATGTCCTCCACTTCCTCTTGTGAGACTTCGACCGACTCCTCCAGCGCAATGCTGGCCTCGGTAATTCGCTGGCGCACAGCCGCCCAATCGAAACCACGACCTTCGTTCGGATCATTTCTATCCATCTCGTCCTCCCACTCGCGCTGTCGGTTCTGCCTCATTGATGCCGACGTAACGGGCTACCAGCACCATGGCATCATCCGTACCCCGACGATACTGGGTCAAGATACGGTCAGCCATCTCCTGGGGCGCATCCCCACACGTCAAATCCTCGGCAAAGACGCTCCGCAAGCCATCAGTCGCAAAAATGAGTGTGTCCCCCGGTTCCACCGAAACCACACTCGGCCGTGGCGTAGGCAGGTTATATCCCACCACACCACCACGCAATACCAGGCGCTCGCGCCCGTGTCTCGGTCCGCCATTCTTCCTCAACAACAATCCCTTGACGTTCCCCACGCCCAACCACGTCATCGTACCAGAACACCCATCGAACGAGGCCAAACTCATCACGACCCCCCGCGTCCGCCGCACGCCTTCGTGACATCGTCGCAGTAACGAGGCCACCGGATGGTCGGCATACGCCTTTAGTATAGAAACCGCCGTCTTACCGGCGACAGCAGCCTTGGGCCCATGCCCGAGTCCATCCACCACGACCACCAACGCGCCATTGGCGAATACCTCGACCAGATACTGATCTCCAGAATCAGCGCCACCGTCGAACGATTGAGCAGCAACACCCCACTCAATAATAGGCGGTTCGACCGCGGTCTCACTGTTGTTGTCCTTATGCTCCCTCATACCTGTGATCTCCACTTTGCCATCGTCACGACCGTACCGCGACCTACCTCCGAAATAATATCAAATTCATCCATCAGCCGCTTGGCGCCTGAGAGCCCCAAACCCAAGCCGCCCCCCGAGGAATAACCATCCTGTAACGCTTGTGCAATGTCTGGAATTCCCGGCCCATCATCCCGGGCCACAACCTGGATCCCGCTCTGGCCGTTGCATTGCACAGCGCTCAGTACGATCTCTCCACACTGGGCATATCGAATGATGTTGTTGGCCACCTCAGAAATAGCAATCACCACGATGACCTGTTCATCATTCAAAAGCCCCTGGCGGGCTGCTAACGCCCGGCCCTTTTGACAAGCGACAAGCACGTCCGTATCCTGCCGGACTGGCACGCTTATCCTGTTTCCATCCGTAATAGATCCCATCACATCCTAACCTGGACGAGCCAGAACCAAAAAGGGACATTGACGGCAAATGCTTGCTCAACGTACATCATTGGTTAGGCCCTTTTCCTGCCAATAACCCATCCTCTACCTATGCTCTACCTATGCTCTGACCGGGCAGATTCTAGCGCAGCCGTTTTACCGCTCGAACTCTCGTCCCCTTGCCAACCTGCGATTGGATGTCGAACTCGTCCATCAAACGTCTGGAGCCAGAAATACCCAGCCCCATGCCTTGAGACGTCGTATAGCCGCCCGCCAACACGCGATCTACGTCAGGAATGCCCGGCCCCTCGTCCTCGGCCACGACTTCGATGTACTTGCCACCTCCTGCCGCATAAGTAGTCACGGTGATCAATCCTTCACCGGCATACAACTCGATATTTCGCCCCAATTCAGAAATGACCACGGCGACCTTATTCGCTTCGGCCTGATGGAACCCCATCTTCAACGCGATGTCGAGCCCGCTGCGTCGCGCCCTCACGACATCGACCACACTGCGGATCGGAAATTGTCTCTGACTTGACTGTTGTTCTACCATGCTACACCTCGGTCAAGTTCGAGAATGGCGATTCTCTAGAACCGGAATCTTCCCACTCTGACTCATCAAACGATCCATCCTCGAGACCCAGCGAATCGTTTTGCCACACGTCTCGCTGATCGCTTCGACTCAAAGCCAGCGCGTCGTCCAGGTCCAAAACGGCGTGGATGTTAGGTAACGTCATCCCCAAATCCACCATCGTCTCGATCACGGCATCCTGGAGACCAGAGATAACGACGTCGGCCCCCATCAAGCTGGCCATCTTGGCCGTGCTTTGGATAAATCGACCAAAAAAGCTATCGCAGATATCGACGCGAGAGAAGTCGAGCAACACCCAACGAGAACGGTAGCGTCGCACGTCTTGCAACACCTGGCGACGTAAACGCAACACCTCGCTGTCTGTGAGATCGCGCGGCACCGCTACCAAAAGCAAATTTTCCAGCTTCTGGATCGTCGATGTGCCCATCGATCCCAATTCATTGAATGTATCCATCTCAAATTCTTCCACAACCTACCTCCTGAATGTGATAAGCGCCCCACACCTTGTGTGATGCGCTCACATATTCGGTCATGTAACTTAGCATACGCAAATCCAAACCATCACGATTCAGGGGACGATAACGTTTCCTCATCAGATTACCCCCAGTATAATGGCTAAATGATCCGAATACCATTTCACTTGTGTTACGAGAACATTGCCACCTAACCTAGTAGAGCCAGAGCCAATAAGGGCTACCGATGCCAGGCCCTTTGTTCAACGTACAAGCATTCCATCGGTTAGGCATCAACTGACAATCCGCCGTCCCATCCTGTGCAGAGCGACTAATAGACCGGTTTGCAAATCAGGCAACGTCTCAATACTCAACCAATCAATCCCCAGATCGACGATGGTCTCGGCGACCGCGCTGGAAATGCCGGTGATGATGGTGCGGGCGCCCTTGAGGCTGGCTGCCTTGATCGTTCGATTCAGATGGCTGGCGACGCCGCTATCCACGATGGGCACCCCGGTGATGTCTACAATCACCACCTGGGCTTGATGCAATCGAATCCCGGCCAACAGGGCCCGCGTGATGTCCCGCGCCCGCAGCGTGTCGATACTGCCGATCAGGGGCATGACGATGATGCCCTCCATCACCGGGATGACCGGGGTCGAAAGCTCTTGCAACGCCTGCCGCTGCGCCTCAATGATCTCCTGTTGCAGACGCCGGCTCTCGGCCTCTGCCCGCTCCCGTTCGATAATCTCCTGTTCGAGTTCCTCCGTGCGCTCCTCGACTCGTTTCTCCACCTCTTTGTACGCCTGCTCCAACGCCTGCTCCGTCCGCTCTCGCTCACGGAGCAACAATGCGCCTTTCAACGCGCTGCTAATCTGCCCGCGCAGCGTTTCGTAGACCATCTCCAGGCCGGGCGGCATCTCGAGGAGCAAAAACCCCAGCTGTTCGTCGGCAAAATGGAGGGGCAACACCAACAAATGGTACGGCTCTTTCTGGGATAACATATCATCCAGCAACAGATGACGAGACAGGAAACGTCGCCCATCCGAATCCACAAAACACACTTTGCCCTGCTCATAAGCCACAAGCAAACGAGCGCGATCGGGCGGCATTCCCTCACCCTCGTACAGCGAGAGATAACAACGCTTGATCGCCAATTGCGAGAGGCCCTCGAGCAGTATTCGGATCAATTCCTCCACGTCGAACGTGGTGATCATCTGTTGGGTCAACTGGTTGAGGCTGGCAGCCCGACGCGCCGCTTCCAACGCCTGATACGCCTGCGACCTCTCGGCCACTCTCCCCACCATAATCCGGGCCTGATGCAACAAATTCTCGGCCCGGGACACCATGACAGGATCGTGCAAGCAAGGAAAGGCGCGACGACGCAACACCGAAATCGCCTGTTGCCACCCCCCTGCGTCTCCCCCATCCTCTACGACCCGGCGCAAGACCTCTCGCAGCGTCGGCAAGAAAGCCGACGAGAACACGCCATCCAATTCCAGCGTCAATGCCCGCGTGAGATGTTCCGCCATCGGGCGCACGTCCCCATTGGCGTAAGACTGTACAACAGAGACGATCTCATCAAGTATCTCATCCCTCTGGGCGCTGAAAATCTCCCGAAAATCGCTCTCCTCACCCTCTTCCAGGGATTCATCCAAGGTGCAAGGCAACGGGTCGATCGCAGCGGCAGTGACGAACGGGTCCGCACAGCCGCACGATTGTCGAACGAGTAGTTTCGTCGGGAGCAAGACCTGATTGGGCACTTCCTCACCCCCCAGCAACGCAAGCAACATATCGACCGACTTCTGCCCCATCTCATACACCGGTTGTCGCACCGTCGTCAACGGCGGCGTGACAAACTCGGTTTCACTTATGTCGTCAAATCCAAGCACAGCGACCTCACCGGGAATCTGGATCCCCCGGGATTGCAACGCTTCCATCACGCCCAAGGCGGTCGAATCATCCACACACACGATGGCCTCGACATCGACGCCGGGCCGAAACTTCCGCTCGTCCAGCAACAGTTCAACTGCCGCTCGTCCCGAAGAGGCCTCGAAATTCCCGGGGGCGACCAGAGTCGGTTCCAGGGCGATCCCGTGCTGGGCCAACACATCCACGTAGGCCTGATACCGCTCATCCGCCTCCTGGTGTCCTTTCGGGCCCCGGACAAAAGCGACGTGACCGTAGCCATGCGCCTTGATCAGGTGATTGACCGCCTCTCGCATCCCCGTCTGGTTATCACACAACAGGCTGGGGACCCCGTCCAATCCCAGGGCTGCGCTCACAATCGGAAGGGGTCGATACCGTTCGTAAAACTGTTCGATCTCTTCTAGCGAGATAAAATTCCCGATGCTCCCACCCAACATGATCAACCCATCCACGTTATCGGCATTGGCCAGATGGTAGACGATATTTTTCGGCTCTTGAACCGTATCAGGCGATTTGGACTGCAAGGGCCCGCCGACAAAGCAGAGCAAATTACAATCCCGCTCACGAGATGCGTCCAGACACCCCTTCCAGAAGAGACCTTGATAGGTCTCTGATACCCGGCTGATGAACAAAGCAATCGTCAAACGAGAATCTTGATCGATGTCCTCACGTCCCTGGACATCCTCCATCATATCGTTCATCACTTCCTCCTCACCCTTATTCGACAATCCGCCGTCCCACCCGCAACAGCGCGGCCCGCAATCCGGTCTGCAAATCAGCCAACGTCTCGATCTCGCTCCAATCAATACCCAGGTCGATGATCGTCTCGGCGACTGCGTCGGAAACGCCGGTGACGATGGTGTGGGCGCCTTTCAAGCGGGCCGCCTGGATCGTCTTGTTCAGATGTTCCGCCACGCCGGTATCGACGACGGATACGCCGGTGATGTCCAGGATCACCACCCTGGCTCGATGAGTGCCGATCCCGGTCAACAGCGCCCGCGTGATGTCTCGCGCCCGCATGCTGTCGACGCTGCCGATCAAGGGCATCACCAGGATGCGGTCCATGATGGGGATCACTGGCGACGACAGTTCCCGAATGGCCCGTTTATGCGCCTCGATCACCTCCTGCTGTAGGCGCTCCCGCTGGGCGATTTCCTGCTCTAACTCCGCCGTCCGCTCTTGTACCAACTGCTCGACCTCGGCGTACGCTTTCTCCAACGCATCCTCGGCCCGCTTGCGCTCGGTCACGTCGCGCAGGACGCCGTACGTCCCCACGAGCCGATCACCATCGTAAACCGCCCGCGAACGGTCCTCCAGGTAGATCAACGAAGTATCCTTAGCCTGCCACCACGCCTCCCAGACGGGGATATCCTCGACTGCTCCTGAGTGGAGACGCTGAAACGTCGCCTGTTGCTCTTCGAAACTATCGCCTTGAATCACCTGCTCCAGGAAGACCTCGCGCCCCCCCATCTCCTGGATATCCGCCAGTGTATAGCCCAGGATTTTCTCGAAGGCCGGGCTAACGTAGGTAAACTGCTGGGTCTCGCCATCCACGCTGTACAGGATATCGTTGATCGTTGTGACGATCCGTTGGAAATTCTCCTCCGACTCGCGCAGCGCCTCGGCCGTCTCCCTGTGCGCTTCCAGTAACAGGACCCGTTTCAACGCGCTGCTAAGCTGTCCCCGTAACGCCTCGTATACCTGCCCATCCTCCAGCCCCAACTCGAACAGGGCGATGCCCAGTTGATCCTCGCGGAAATACAACGGCTCGACGACGACGTTGTACCGCCGGTCCTGGGGCAGCGTGCCGTCCGGCGCCAGTCGAGAGACCGGGAATCGGCGTTCGACGTCGTCTAACACCACTTGCCCACTTTCGTCGTACGCCAGGATCAAGCGCGCCGTCTCCAGGGAGGCATCCGGCGATTCACCCTGGCCCTCATCCTCATACAAAGACAGATAGCAACTCGGAATACCCAACTGGGGCAATCCTTCGGCCAAAATGTCCACCTGCTCGGCCACGTTGATCGTCATGATGAGCGACTGGCCGACGGCGCGTAATTGCTCGGCCCTTTCCTGCACCAGCCATGTCTCGCGCACACGGGCGCGATCCCACACCTCCCACAACAGCACCCGCGCCTGTTGCCACAGGTCCTCGGCCCGAGCCTGCGTCCCATTGACATCGACGACGTAGGGCAACGCAAGCTGCCGCTGGACGGAAAGCAGCCGCTGCAACACTTCTACCTCTCCACCAGCGGCCAGGGTCCGATGTAGTATCTCATCGAACGTCGCCCGGAACGTCCGGGCATCATCATCCGCCAGGTCGGCGACGAAAGCGTCAAAAAGCCGTCTATGCCATTCAGGTTCGATCGTCGATATCGCTTGCACCATCCGCTCCACGATTTCCTCACGCCGAGCGGCCAGCGCTTCGTCCTGCGCCGCCACCTGGCCTGCCAAAACCCCTGCCACCAACGGTGAATCACACCCACAGGACTGGCGAACGATCAATTCCGTGAGGAGCGCGACATGCTCCGGCACATCTTCTCCCACCATCAGGTCCAACAAGAGCTCGGTCGCCCGCCTTCCCAGGTCCCGGATTGGCTGCCGCACCGTCGTCAACGGCGGATCCATAAAGCGCGAGGCCTCCGCATCGTCGAAGCCCAGCACAGCGATATCCCCGGGTATCCGCACCCCGCGCGCATCCAGGGCATCGAAGGCCCCTAACGCCGTCGGGTCGGCCACCGCGACGATAGCCTCGATCTCCAGGCCGCGCTCTCCCAACAATAGATCGACCGCCTGCCGCCCCGCTTCCTGGGTGAACCCACCTGGCGCCACGTAATCGGGATTCAGGGGTATGTCGTGCATCTCCAGTGCGTCCAAGTAGCCGAGATATCGCTCCTCGGACTCCGGCTGTCCCTCTGGTCCACGGATAAAGGCGATGCGCCGTAGGCCGTGGGTCTCGATCAGGTGAAGCACCGCCTCGCACATCCCCTGGCGATTATCCACCAACACGTTGGGCATCCCCTCCAACACCGACGAGATATTGACCATTGGCAGCGGGCGATAACGCCGCAAGAAAATTTCGACCGCCTCGTTGCTCACGTGATGGGCCAGGGCCGCCCCCCAAATCACCAATCCATCGAATACTTTCGGCGTCACCAGATCGTAAAGCACGTTCGCCTGGGCGTCAAAACCCAGGGGAGATTTCAACGGTTTGCCCGGCAAACAGATCAAATTCACGTCCCGCTCCCGGGCCGCGTCGATCACACCCGACCACACCATATCATTCAACGGCATGCCAGCCCCATAGGTCAAGAAACCGATAGTGGGCCGTTCGTCATCCATACGCCAATTTTTCTTATTCATCTGCCATCCACCTCGCAAATCACAAAACAGTTATTTATCCTGAACTATAGCACATAACCCACGGACAGCCAAATCTCTTCCATCAATCAACTAACAATCTGGTGTCCCATACGCGCCAGCGCGGCCCGCAATCCGGTCTGCAAATCGGCCAACGTCTCGATCGCCTCCCAATCAATGCCCAGGTCGACGATGGTTTCGGCGACTGCGTCGGAAACGCCGGTGACGATGGTATGGGCGCCCTTCAGGCGAGCCGCCTGGATCGTCCTGTTCAGATGTTCCGCCACGCCGGTATCGACGACGGACACGCCGGTGATGTCCAGGATCACCACTTTAGCTCGATGAGCGCCGATGCCAGCCAACAGCGCCCGGGTGATTTCCCGAGCCCGCATGCTGTCGATACTGCCCACCAAGGGCATCACCAGGATGCGGTCCATGATGGGGATCACTGGCGATGACAGTTCCTGGATGGCCCGTTGCTGTGCCTCGATCACCTCTTGCTGCAGCCGTTCTCGTTCCGCAATTTCGCGCTCCAACGCCGCCGTCCGCTCCTCCACCCGCGCCTCGACCTCCGCGTAGGCTTCCTGCAAGGCCTGTTCGGCCTGTTTGCGCTCGCTGATGTCGCGCCCTATGGCTGTGAAGAAAGCACCCTCCTGGGTTTTCCACGTGGCCAATGAAAGTTCCAGGGGGAATTGGCTGCCATCCTTCCGAACGCCAGTCACCTCCATCATCTTGCCCATCAGGCCCGACTGCCCGGTCTCCACGACCTCCTCGATCGCCTTCCGGAACATCTCGTAATAGGTCTCGGATAGGATGGAGACCAACAAGCGACCCCGTGTCTCGCCGGCCCAATAGCCAAAAATGTCCTGGGCCGCCTGATTCCAGAAAAAAATATTTTCATGCGTATCAAAGATAATAATGGCATCACTGGCGGTCTCGGCGATGGATCGGAAACGCTTCTCACTCTCCCACAACGTCTCCTCCGCCCGCTTGAGTTCCGTCGCTTTCTTCTCCAGTCCCTCGATCTCCTGCTGGGCCTGCTCCAATTCGCGCTCAAGTTCAACTATCGTTTTACCCACATCGCTGCCCACAGACTCCATGCCATCTACCTCCAAGTTCGTCTCGACGATACCTTCTGGGACATCGTCGGCGCCGTCCTGTCCCAGTTCGCGCCTCGTCCACTGCTCGACAATCCGTTGATTGATGGCCACGTTCTCCAGGAACGATCGACGCATCCCCTCATCCTCAATCCGAGCGGCGTGGGTCTGTAATTGCCGGTAGACTGTCTCCAGCACGTCTTGGGCCCGGGGATCGTCGTTCGCCCGCAACACGTTGTAACAGGTCCAATAAACCCGGAAAACCTCACCAATGCCTTCCGGCGAACTCGTCTCCAGTAAATCGAGAATGAACTCTACCTGTTCCTGGGCCCGGGCTAAATCTCCCCGGGCCAGGTGCAAGCCAGCCAGGCCGGCGACTGGCTCAATCACGAAATCTCGCAGGTTCAAGGTCTCCCACACTTCCTTGGATTGCTGGTAGGCCTCCTCCGCCTCTTCCAGGTGGCCCAACGCCTGGAGTGCAGTTCCCAAATTCATCAGGAAATGACCCTCGAAATAACGAGCGCCCAGATCCTGCGCTGTATCCAAGGCCTTTTGATGATATTCGAGCGCCCGCTCCAGGTCCCCCGCGTGGTAGGCCACCTGCCCCAGGTTCGTTAACATCAAACACGCCGACATCCGCTCGCCGATTTCACGACCGATATCGAGGGAACGCTCATATAGGGACCGGGCCGTCTCGTAATCCCCTACGTCCATATAGATATTGCCCATATTGCCCACGATAATGCACTCGCCTCGACGATCACCGACCTCAAGGAAGAGCTCCAGCGCCCGCTCGCTATAGCGCTTGGTCAGCGCCAGGTAACCCTGCTGCGACGTCACGTTGGCCAAATCCAGGAACGTTCCTCCCTCGTACCGCCGGTCGCCAATTTCTTGAAAAATCCGCAACGCTCGCTGCAGGTGATCCTCCGCTATTTCAAACTGCTGCAAATCCCGGAACACCTGCCCCAGGGTGCGCAACGTGTTGGCCTCCTTATACCGGTCGCCGGCCTCCCGGGCCAGTTCCAGCGCCTGGTTTAAGTGCTCTTGCGCCTCCTCCAACTTCCCCTGGCGCCAGACCATCCGGCCCCACGCCAGGTAGCCGCCCGCTTCCTGGCTCACGTCTCCGGCCTGCCGGCTCATCTCCACGATCTGTCGGGCCGTTTCCTCGCCGCCCTCGTAATCGCCGATCACCTCGGCGTACCCTGACTGCCGCCAGGCGACCTCGGCCCGCCGGGCCGCTGCCTCGGGGCTGCCATCGTCCATCTCGTCGACCAGGACTGACAACGCTGCCAAATCTTCCTGCTCACTCTCACGGTCGCCTTGAATGTGATGTACCCGCTCCAACGCCATCAGGAGATCATAACGCTGCGCCAGATTCTCCTCGGGCGCCAGTTCGAGGGCCTCACTGAAGTAATCGACCGCCTCGGCGTTGGCGAACTGGACTGACGCTTGCTTGCCGGCCCGCGTCAGGTAAACGATAGCCGACGCGGTCTCGCGGGCGAGGGCCAGGTGATGACCAATGGCGCCCAGTCGCTCCCCCTCGTGTTCGTCGCCCCGCCCAATCAGCCAATGGGCCAGCCGTCCGTGATAGGCCGGCAGCGCATCGGCCGCCAGACGAGCATACGCGATCTCCTGCACCGTCGATGTGGCGAATAAGAACTCGCGCTCCCCGGCCAGGGTCGACGTCTCCCGCTCCAGGACCAGGTCCTGTACCATAGCCTCTCGCAAGGCCATCCGGACCCGGGGCCGGGGGGCCTGCCCTATCTCGGCCACGCCCCCCTCCCAGAATACCTGTCCCGCGACCGATGCCCACGCCAATACCTGCTGCGTCTCGGTCGAGAGATGTTCTATGTGACGAATCACCGCCTGCTGGATCGAAGCCGGCAGGTGTATCTCCTCTAAAGCACCGGCGTCCACCTGCCACCCCTCTACCGTGCGCTTCAACACCTCCCCCTCTTCGGCCAGGGTACGTACCAGCTCCTGGACGAAGAAGGTGTTCCCTCCCGAGATCTGCTGCACCTGCTTCGCCAGGGCTGGCGGCAAAGTCTCGATACCAAGCATCGAGCAGACCAACTCCACCGTCACGTCTGACTTCAAGCTCTGAATCGGGATACGCTGCACCCGTTCTCCACCCAGGATCATCAAGGGATGGATCTGTTCCACCTCTTCGACACGATAGGTCACGCAGATCAACAAGCCAGGACTGCCAAAAACCCGGACAAAGCACTGCAGAAACGTCAGCGTCGCTTCGTCGGCCCAATGGGCGTCCTCGATCACCACCACCGTCGGACGCAGGTCGGCCGCTGCCTGGAGCAATTGTACAATAGCGTCGTTCAAGCGTTGGCGAGCCGCCGGGGCGCCCAATTCGGCCGGCGGTTCTAGCCCTGTCATATACGGGCGCTCCCACATCTCCGGCATGATCTCCGCCAGAACCGGCCCAACGCGCGCGACGTTCAGGCCGGTCCAATCCGCCCCTTCGACGTAGCGCAATAAGACCCGCAACACGTCGCGCCAGGGTCGGTAAGCCCCACCGTCGGCCACACATTGCCCCTGCACCACCCGGCCGCCCATCAGTTCCACCTGGACCGAGAACTCCTCCAGGAGCCGCGTCTTCCCGACGCCGCTCTCGCCGCTCACGAGGAGCAATTTCCCCTCGCCGATCTGGGCCTGCTCCCACAGAGTCTGGAGCACCTCCAACTCCGCCTCGCGGCCCACGAACCGACCCCGGAGGGCGTAACTGCTGATGGTCTCGCGGGTCTCCAATTCGTACGCGCTCGCCATCACCTCGTTCAACGCCTGGATCACCTCGTTGGCGCTCCCGTACCGTTGGGTGGGCACAGGAGCCAGGAGCTTGCCGATCACGTCGCCAACCTCCATCGGCACCTGATCCTGATCCTTGAGCTCCTTTTGTAAGGACAGAGGGATCAGCCGTTCCGTTCCCGGCATAAACAACGGCGGCTCTCCCACCAGCATCGCGTACCACAGCGCCCCCAGGGCATACAAGTCGACCCGATGGTCGACCGGCCACTGTTCCTGCACCTCAGGCGCCGTATAACCAGGCGTGTAATACTGGGCTCGTTGGTTGGGAGTTTTGACCTCCAGCGCCACGCCGAAATCGAGCAATCTGACCGTTCCATCCTCCTCCACGAGCACGTTCCCCGGTTTGAGGTCTCCGTGGATGACGCCCCGGGTATGCAAATAGGCCAAAGCTCTGCAAATCTGCACCAGGACCGGCGCGATCTCCTCTGGCGTATAGTCCTCGGGGTTCAGGCTCTGTCCGGCGACCCATTCCATCGTGAAGTAAATCTCTCCCCCCCGCGTCACGCCAAAATTGTATACCTCGACCAGGTTGGGATGTCGCAGGCGGGTCAAGGTCTCGAACTCGCGCTGAAACCGCTCGGTCGCAGTGACCACGTCCTCATAGGCCTGGTCCAACTTCACCATCTTCAGGGCCAACACCTCGCCATCTTTGGCCTCGTCCGAGACACGATAGAGCATACCCATCCCGCCGGACTGCACGCCCAGGACCCGGTAGCGATTTTCGATCAAATCTCCGATGTCAAATGTCTTGTTCACGAATTCCTCCTTAAGTTCGTTCTACGCCGTCAGCCCCACCCCTAAGGAAGTACTTGAATGCTCAGTCTCACTCAAGCGCTCACTCAAGCGCTCACTCAAGCGCTCACTCAAGCGCTCAGCCAAGCGCTCACTCCGGCGTTTGCTCACAGGAATGCCGTCTATTCGATGTGCAGCCCCATCTTGGCCAACGCGGCCACCAACCCGGTCTGCAAATCGGCCAACGTCTCGATGCCTCGCCACTCGATGCCCAGATCCACGATCGTCTCGGCCACGGCGTCGGAGATGCCGGTGACGATGGTATGGGCGCCTTTCAGGCGAGCCGCCTGGATCGTCTTGTTCAAATGCTCCGCCACGCCGCTATCGACGACGGCCACACCGGTGATATCGAGGATCACAACCTTGGCCCGGTGCCGGCCCACCCCGGCCAACAACGCCCGGGTAATATCCTGCGCCCGCTTGCTGTCGATGCTGCCGATCAAGGGCATCACGAGAATGCCACCCGCCCCACCGGGCACGTCCATCACCGGGATGATGGGCGTCGATAATTCTCGCAACGCCCGTTGTTGGGCCTCGATCATCTCCTGTTGCAAACGTTCCCGCTCCCCGATCTCCTTCTCCAACGCAGCGGTCCGTTCCTCGACCCGTTGCTCGACCTCGGCGTAGGCCTGCTTCAACTTCTCCTCAGCCGCCTTGCGCTCGCTGATATCTCGCCCGATAGCCGTAAAGAAGATGCCATCCCGCGTCCGCCAGGCTGCCAGAGAAAGTTCCAGCGGGAAGCCGCTCCCATCCTTGCGCTTGCCTGTGACCTCCATCACCTGGCCGATCAAATCCGATTCGCCCGTCTCCACCACGTCTAAAACCGCTTGGTGAAAGGCCGGATAAAATTCCTCACCCAGAATCGAGGTCAATAAACGGCCTTGGGTCTCGCTTCCCAGGTAACCAAACGTGTCCTGCGCTACCTGATTCCTGTATAAGATATTCTCTTCGGTATCGAAGATGATAATCACATCACTGGCCGTCTCGGCAATGGAGCGAAAGCGCTTCTCGCTCTCCCACAACGTCTCCTCGGCCTGGGTCAGTCCCTGGGTGATCTTTTGCAACTCGGCAATTCGCTCCCGGGCCTGCTTCAGTTCCTGCCGCAACTGTTCTTTTCTCGCTTGATCGTCAACTTTTGCGTTCACGTTCACCTCCTCCTCGTCGTAGTTGCCCAGATCGTCCAATTGGGACACGAAACACAGCGTTTCACAAAGCACTGAGAAAATTCTACTTTTTCCCCTGTGTTTCTCTGTGAAAAGCCCTGGAGAGCTCTACATAACAATGGCTGGAAAATCCTAGAGCGCCCCTAAACCTTCTCTCGCCGCACCAAGGCGTACACCGCGATGCCGATCCACACCACGTTAATGCCTACCGAGGGAAAAGCGCCGTAGAAAAACGAGTTCACGATCAGAAGCCCCGCACCCACCAGGTTCAGCGCCTGGTAGAGCACCGAATCCCCCTCGATACGCTTCGTCGAAACCAGCACATAGGCCGCCAGAAGCGACACAACCCCCGCCCACCCGGCGACGTCGATCAAACGTTCCATCCCATATCACCCCCCATTCTATCACACTTCACTTCGTTCGATTTTTTCAATTGTGTTTCAAAATTATTTCAGTCTGAACAACCCGACTCCAACGCGCCGCAGCGCCAGCACCAGCCCCGTCTGGAGATCAGGCAGCGTCTCAACGTCCTCCCAATCGATTCCCAGGTCGACGATGGTCTCCGCTACCGCGTCCGAGATACCGGTGACGATCGTATGTGCGCCCTTCAAACGGGCCGCCTGGATCGTCTTGTTCAAATGCTGCGCCACGCCGCTATCGACGATGGGCACACCGGTGATGTCCAGGATGACCACCTGGGCCTGGTGCGCGCCGATCCCGGCCAACAGGGAGCGCATGATCTCTCGCGCGCGCATCGTATTCACGCTGCCGATCAGGGGCATCACGATGATGCGGTCGGTCAGCGGGATCACGGGCGACGAAAGCTCACGTAACGCCTGTTGCTGCACCTCGATCACCTCCTGCTGCAACCGTTCCCGCTCCTCCATGCTCGCCCGCAGGTCTCTCGTCCGCTCTTCCACCCGCTGCTCCATCTGGTCGAAGAGCTGGGCTCGCTCCACGAAGACGGCCAGATTGCTGGCCAATGTGTTCAATAACCGAACCTCGTCCTCGGAAAAGGCGTCGACCTGGGGGCTCTCGATGTTGATAATGCCAATCACCCGCTCGCTAGCGATCAAGGGCAC
>Ga0129302_1000725_pt1 | contig 24441 bp, 21 predicted proteins | sample BlaSprsedimmetaG_FD_94476 | JGI IMG/M metagenome (GOLD analysis project Ga0129302, IMG submission 94476) | Hot spring sediment bacterial and archeal communities from California, USA to study Microbial Dark Matter (Phase II) - Blank Spring... | ecosystem: Environmental > Aquatic > Thermal springs...
GCGACCGCCACACACCCCAAACCCCCATTCTCCGGCACAGCAAAGGGCTGGTCTGAGTAGTCACCTTTTCAAAATTCAGGGAGTGGGGTATAGTGTGGATTGTATATGTATCAGATCAGTGAGGGGAGGCGTGTATGCGTGTGATTACGGGGACGGCCAAGGGACGGCGATTGAAATCGGTGCCGGGGGATCGAACGCGCCCGGTGACCGATCGGGCGAAGACCGCTTTATTCGACATAATCAGTTACGACATACGGGGCAGTCATTTCCTGGACTTGTTCGCCGGGACGGGGCAGGTGGGGATCGAGGCGCTGAGCCGTGGGGCGGCGTCGGCGGTGTTCGTGGAGTTAAATGCTATGGCGCTGCGTACCATCCGCGACAACTTGGCCCATACCCAGTTGGAGGCGGATGCCCAGGTCGTTCGCGCCGACGTCTTCGATTTCTTGGCCCCAACACGGGAACCGATGGGGACTTTCGATTACATTTACGTCGCCCCGCCTCAGTATCAAGGATTGTGGATCGAGACGCTGCGTGCGTTGGACGCCAACCCTGGCTGGTTGGCCGATGAAGGCTGGGTGATGGTACAGATTGATCCCCGCGAGTACGAGGATTTGGCTTTGACCAACCTGGCCCTTTTCGACCAGCGCACGTATGGGGGCGTGATGTTCTGTTTTTATTCCCGACTGCCTGGATAACGTAACGTGTCGGATAGATGGATGGAGCACCATCATCTTGCCGGAATTGCCGTCAGGATGATGGCCGTTCAGCCTGCATAATTGAGCGTTCGGCCCATAGTTGGTCCATCACCGTCTCCAGGCGACGGGCCAGGAGGTCGAGGGTGTGGGTGGTGACGTCGTCCTCGTTCTCGAAGACGACGTAGGGCACGGGGATCGAGCGCACGGTGACGAAATGCGGGTCGTCGGCTGTGAATTGGCGCCAATCGTCATCCCGGTAGAGGCGGGTCATTTTCTCGTCGGGCAGGCCATGTTCCAGGACACTGTCGGGCCGGTCCGGGTTGAAGCGCCGGCGATTTTTGTGCAACGATTCCTCGAAGGAAACGCTCACGTATACGATACCCGCTCGCCGGAGGATGGCGTCGTCCAGGTGCTGGAAGGCCTCGGCATACCCCCCGTGTTCGCTGCCCCGCGAGAACTCGATGAGCGTGCTCGTGTGTTCGTGATAGGATGGCTCGTCGCGCCGTCGCTTGTGATAGGCCAGGCTGATGCGTTCGATCAACAGATGCCAGAGATAGCGGTGTTTGAAGTAGCCGTCGGCATCGGTGTGTAACCGGGGTTGGCCCAAGCGATGCTCCAGGATGTCATCCTCCTCCAGCCAGGCCCACAACATAGGGAAATCGTCGATCACGTCCAGGTCGGCGATGTGGTACTGGCGTTGTCGGACGTCGTCGGGCGTTTGGCGGAGGAAGTCGATGATCTCACTCTTGCCCGAAGCCGGCCGGCCGATCAGGATCAGGACGTCGAACGTTGCTCGATGTGTCTGGGTTCTGGTATCCATTTTACGCCTCTCGATCTGGACGGTTTTATTACCCGACATCTCTGGATCACGAATGGACAAATAACACGAAATTTGGCTTCGAATTTCAAACAACATTCGTGAAATTCGAGCATTCGTGTGATTCGTGATCGAAAACCACGCTCTTGGCCACGAATGTCGGGTAGTGAAGGGACGGTTGTAGATAGCGCTCAAACGACGACGATTCGCGTGGCGCTATCCTCTTTCGATACCTTTCGCTCGTATTCGTCGTAGGGCACGATGGGGTCGGTCCAACGGAAGATCCACTGGGCAGCCTGGTTCGACACGTTGATGCACCCATGGCTGTGGGGACGGACGAAATCGTTGTGCCAATACGTACCGTGGATGGCGATGGCGGACCAGGTGTAGTAGACCGGGAACGCCACGCCGGGCAAGTCATAGCGATCGTTCTCGGCGCCGCCGACCATACGCCGGGTGTGGCGCTTGTAGAGCACGCGATATTCGCCCCGTGGCGTGGTGCCTCCCGCTCCCGACGAGATCCGGGTGATGAAGACGGGCCCCTGACCCTCGAAGCAGGTCAGGCGCTGGTTGCTGAGGTTGATCTCGATCCACTTGTCGGGATGACCGGGAGAGATGGGGGCCATCTCTTCAGGCGGGATGCGACGCACCGACCAGGTTGGAACGTAAGGCCCCGGTGCGTAGGTGATGCCGTCCTTGAGCTGATACCACCAGTTCCCCTCATCGTCTTCAGTGGCGCCGATCACGCGGTAGACCGTCCCGTAATACAGCTTGTATCGCACGCGGGCGCTATCGGGACGCCAACGGGCTTCGGCGATCGGGACGCACACCTGGCTCCAGAAACCTGGCTCTGCCACCTCGGAGACGATCTCAGACTGCGGGTCGTTCTCGACTGGCTGGACGTACCCGCTGTGAATAAAGCCATCGTCGGTCTGGTACCAGATGGGGTTTCCGGGCCAGGGCGGCTTACCGGAAATGGCCGCGTGAAGCGGGATGATCTCGTCCCTCGTTTTCCACGCGACCCATTCGGCGGCGGCGTCAGGCTCTGTGCGAAGCGCGTGTCGCCACCACGTGGTGATACGTCCCAGGGAGGTCGGTGGAGGTTCCGGCGCCGGTTCGGTGTCTTTTTCCTCTGGCCAATGGGGCAGTGCTGCCAGGGCCAGGGCGACGCTCGACCATTTTATGAACTCACGGCGATTGATGTTTTTCATTTGACCTCTTGTTTGACCGCTTATCTGTCATGGGTGTGTTTCAAACGATTCAAGCCTTGTTCGTAGTACGCTAGGTAGCGGCTTCAGCGCGTTTTTACGGCGATAAATCGCCTACTACAAACTTGACCTCAAATGAAATGAAACGTACCCATCTGTCATTTGTTTTGGTTATTTTGATTATTCGTCGTTCGTTAATTATACGCTGAAGTGGCCTGCCGTCAATCGAGAGAATTCCTTGCAATCTCCTTGCAATCTCCTTGCAATTTCTAATTCGACGGCGACGGGAAGTTAATCCGCGAAGGCGGATTTCGCAAATGTGGTCGCGAATTTATTCGTCAGGATAAAAGTTAACATGGTCAGGCCTGATCAGGCTAAGGACAGCGAAGCGATAGGAATACAAAGTCTTCAACAAGGTCGTTATCCTGAAGGTCCCTCGCAGGCCAAATCTCGCCCGTCGAAAGATCCCACACGCCGAGGCGGACGGTGTACGATCCGGTCGATGTGGGATCGAAGTGGCGCACGTCTCGCATCATCTCACCCGGTTCCCATAGCCAGAAGGGCATCATCTGGAGCAAGGGGTAGCCGTCGGCCTGGGTGACGACTGAGCCATCCGGTCGCAACAGGTGGGCGAACACGCTCGCGTCGGTCCCGATCTTTTCCTCGACCTGCCAGTAAGTCGTCAGGTGGACCGATCCGGCGTCATCACACCGGACGCTTGCCTCCCAGAGCGTGATCTGGTCGCCGAAGTGGGCGATTGGTGGGCCGCCGGAGGGTCGAGCGCTGGGGCCGCCGGCTTCGAGCAGGTGGATGCGCGCTGGCTCGTATCGCGCCAGATAGACGGCGCCGCTGCGACGGATCGCGTTGGCCATCTCCTGCCAGCCAACCTCTGGCCCAAAGAGTTGGTAGGTGTAGCTTTCTGTTTGATCCGAGGTGACAATACCGAAGGCGGCCGCCTCGGCGGCGTCGTGAAGGCCGGTGTGCACGTAGACCAGATCACGGGCATCGACCCGTTGCGGGAGCGGTGTGACGCCCTCGAAACCCAAAGGATAACGCCGGGCGTGGGGCGTGATGCGCGAGGGGAGATTGACCAACAGGAGTGGGCGTGGGCCGGTGCGGGCCGCGGCAGCGGCGTCCCAGATGCTTTCTCCTGCCAACGCATACAGGCGCACCCCCTCACGCACGAAAGCGACGGCTGGGAACAGCAGGACGATGAGTAGAAGACTGGTGATCAACAGCCGCCAGGTTGGGCGCAGCCAGGCGCTCCAGCCGTCGACAGCGGTCGCCCACACCAGGGCCATGCCGGTCGCCGTCATGTAGAGATAGCGGGGAGCCAGGGCAAACCAATCCGCCTCCATGGCGACCATCGGCGGCAGGGCGAACAGCGCAAACCAGGCCACGCCCAGCGCGAAACCTCCCCGGTGGCGTCGCAGCCCGAGCCAAGCCAGGCAGACCAGCGTGGGGAGTGCGACGAGCCACAGGCCAACCTCGGCCTCGGTATTGAGTTCCAGGCTTTGCGCCAGGGGCGCGATGGGATAAGTCAGGCCCTGGATCAGGTAGCCGGTGTTGCGCCAAAGCTCCGCCGGCTTGAGTCCGAACCCGGTGATGCCGGCGCCGCGCATCTGGCGCCACAGGGCCAGCGCCAGGGGGAGCAATCCGGCGAAGGCCAGCGCCCACCACCCTGAAGCCGCCGTCTCCCGGGGCGTCCAGCGGCGCGTGAGTTGCCCGATCCCTTCGCTGAGCGCGACCAGCGCCCCGAGCAGCAGACCCGCTTCGTAAGTCAGCGGAGCCAAGAGAGCGAGCAGCAGGGCCAGGATGACCCACCGCGTGCCACCGCCCCGGCGTCCCCGGTCGTAAGCCAGCAGGGCGCCGGCGGTCATGGCGCTGACCAGGGGATTGTACACCGCGCCGGGCCAGGCGACGGCCTGACGGGCAAAGGGAAAGGCGGCAAACAGGGCCGTAGCGACGACGGCGGGGAGGCAGGTTCCTTCCCGCGGGTGCGAGCGTATCCACGTGGCGGCCAATAGACCGGTGAACCAGGCCGCTGTGAAATGGGCGCCCAGGTTGAGGGCATGCAGGCCGGGCGGGTGCAATCCGCCGAGCAGCGCGGCCCACACCCGCCACAGGCTATACCACAGCGGGCGGTAATAGCCGTAGGGGCTGGGGCTGGTCCACAGTTGACGCCAGGAAATCGATTCTAGCCACGGGATCTGGAGTAGGTCATCGGAAAAGAGCGGGAGGTTTAACGTATCCCCGTATAGCCCCAGGGTGAACGCCAGGGCTACGATCCCCGTGGCGACCGTTGGGCGCGCCAGTTGGCGCGCCAGTTGGCGCGCCAGTTGGCGCAGTAGATGCTTTGTTCTCTTCGTTTCCTTTTGTTTCTTTTTGGATGCCATTGCGCGCTAGTTTATCACAGTGGCGGGAGAGCGCAAGGCGAGGAGCGTCGGATATTCGTACGAAAACCGTAGCGTAATCAAAGTTGAGTCTGAATGGGAGTATGCTATAATGGAGTCTGTGTGCTGAACATTGTGTATTGCACTACCCGACATTCGTGGCCCAAAGCATGATTTTCTATCACGAATCGCACGAATGGTCGAATTTCACGAATGTTTTTTCACGATTCAAAACCAAAATTCGTGTCATTTGTCCATTCGTGTCATTCGTGATCCAGAGATGTCGGGTAATGAAATTGTGTATGAGCGTAACTGCTCAGCATATATGTGTAGAGCGGATTACAATCCGCGTCGATGGCGCACGGGCTATTGGCTGGGTGGTGGGAAGCTAACACGTTGCCTGCAAGTGGCCGGATTACGATCCGGCTTCCGGATTGTGATCCGGCGGGCGCAAGGTGAGTAGATACGTATGAGCGATATATCGGATCGGAGGTGTCGCCTTTGTGAAACGCATGAAATGGATCCTGTTTGCAGTAATCGTTCTGCTTGTCGCTATCACACTGCTCGGCCGGTCGAGCGAGCCCGTCCTGGCGCAAAGCCCTGGTCCCACCATGGAGGTCTCTGTGGGTTTCGATGGGTATTGCCGGGCCGGCGACGGGTACTGGTGCCCGGTCTCCGTGATCCTTTCGAACGAGGACGCTAACGTCGAAGGCGTGCTGCGCGTGATGGTCGATGGGGCGGCGGGAGTCGATTCGAGCGCTTACCTCAAGCCGGTCGTGTTGCCCTCTCGCTCGCGTAAGGCATATACCCTTTACGTCTCTTCGGCATCTTCGTCCTATCGCTCACGTCTGCTGGTCGAGTTATTGGTCGGGAGTGGGCAAAATCAACGGATCGTGGCACAGCAGGCTGAGGTCGTTTGGTTGGACGATAAAGAGCGTTTATGGGGCGTGATCAGCAGCCGCCCATCGGCATTGAATTTCTTGAGCGACCTGGCCTCGGTCAGCGTGGCCTCGATGGATTTGGAGACGTTGCCGGAAAATCCCCTGGGTTGGGAGGGATTGACCGTATTGGTGTTGAACGACGTCGATACGAGCGCGCTGACCCGCGATCAACGGCGGGCGCTGGCAGTTTGGGTCTCCCAGGGCGGTCACCTGCTCGTCGGCGGAGGGGCCGGGGCAGTCCGCACCGACGCCGCCGTCGCCGATTTGTTGCCGGTCTCTCTCGGGGGGTCGCGCTCGGTGGATAGCCTGTGGGCGCTGGGCGAATGGGTGGGCGCGCCGAGCGAGGATGGCCCTTACGCAGTGGCCGAGGCGAGTTTGCGGGATGGCGACGTCATAGTGGGCCAGGATGACCTGTTGTTGATCGCTTCTCGCGTTCACGGGGCAGGGAAGGTGACCTGGTTGGCCTTCGATGCCGCGCTCAGGCTGTTCTCCGAGTGGGATGATAATCTCCTGATGTGGGATTTGATGGTTGGTGTATGGGGTGTGCAGTCGACCCAATTTACCGTTCAGAATGGTTATAACCTGCGGAGTGCGATCAACGCGATTCCTGGCCTGGAATTGCCCTCGACGTTGCAATTGCTGGCCTTTATGCTGCTCTACACGATACTCGTGGGGCCGGTCAACTACCTCGTGTTGCGCAAGATGGATCGCCGGGAGTTGGCCTGGTTGACGATCCCGGTGCTGATTCTGGGATTTTCGGCCTGTGCGTACCTGACCGGTTTCCAGGTCCGTGGCGCAAAAGCCATCGTCCATCGCCTGGCCGTGGCTTACGTCCCCGAAGAAAGCGGCGTAGCCCGGGTACGGCAGATGGTGGGCGTTTTCTCGCCCCGGCGCACCACCTACGACGTCTCCGTCGCCGACGTCGGTGTACGGGAGATCCAGATGAATTATTATGGAGGGCCTGATAGACAGGCGCTCCGCGTGGTGGAGGAAGCCAATCGCGCCACAATCACCGATCTGCGGGTGGACGTGGGCGGCATTCAACCTTTCTTCACCGAAGGATACGTGGAGACGTCTCCTGTCGATTCCGACTTGAAGGTCGATACGACGACGTCGGGCGACCTGCGGGTGAGCGGGACCCTCCGTATCGGCGACACACCGTTGGAGGGCGCGGCGATTATTTCTGGAAATTACGAGCAGCGCCTGGGCGACCTGGAAGCGGGACAGGAGGTGAACGTGCTCATTTCCTACTCGGGCGCTTCGGCCACCGGATACAAGCAATTCCCAGTGCTTATTCTCGGTCCTGGTTCTTATTGGGATGATCCAAAACTATATCGGCGACAGCAATTTCTGCAGGCATTTACACCCTATGACGGCGCGGGAACGACGCTGCTGAGGAATGGCGTTTACCTGGTGGGGTGGGTCGAGGATGCTCCCCTGACGGTCGAGGTGGTGGATCGACCGTTCTCGACGCTTGGAACGACGTTGTACGTGTACGCCTTGCCGGTGACCGGGATCGGGTCGGGGGTCAAGGTGAACATCCCGCCGGGCCTTATCTCGTGCGGGGTGGAAAATTCAAGCGCTTCGTTGCATACGTGGTCGGCAGGCGGAGTTGGGCACATGGAGCCCGACACAGAGGTAGAGCTGTGGTGCCCGATTTGGAAGGGTGTGCAGATTAGCCAGGTCGATAAGTTGCAGTTACAGTGGCGAGGCCACAGTTATGGGGTGCTGCCTGCCGACGCGCCGGAGATTTCGCTGTGGAATCAAAAGACGGAGACCTGGCGCAAGCTTAGCATCAGTTGGGGCACGCACATCGTGCCTGCCGGGGAGTCCTTTGTCTTGCCGGAGGGGGGGATTCGCGTACGTCTCGTATCCAGCGCCGAGCAATCGGTCAATGTCGAGCAACTATCATTTAGCATTGAGGGGCGGCGATAAGGGCGACCCCATTTTTACCGGGAGGAATGACGTGGCAATTATTGAGACACAGGGATTGACCAAGCACTATGGCAAACTGACGGCCCTGAAGAGCCTGGACCTGCTCGTGGAAGAAGGGGCTGTCTTTGGCTTCGTGGGGCCTAACGGGGCCGGCAAGACGACGACGATGCGGATTCTATCGACGCTCTTGCGTCCAACGTCGGGGGATGCGTGGGTGGCAGGACACTCGGTGCTCACGGACCGGCGGGCAGTGCGGCGGGCCATCGGCTACATGCCCGATTTCTTCGGCGTCTATGGCGACATGAAGGTGTGGGAATACCTGGATTTCTTCGCCGCCTGTTACGAGATCCCTGCGGAGACGCGCGCCCGTTTGACCGACGATCTGCTGGCGCTGGTCGACCTGGCGCATCGGCGGGACGATTACGTCGACGCCCTGTCCCGGGGGATGAAACAACGCCTCTGCCTGGCCCGCTCGCTGGCCCACGATCCCCAGATCCTGATCCTCGACGAGCCGGCCTCCGGCCTGGACCCCCGGGCACGGATCGAGATCCGCGAGTTGCTGCGGGAGTTACAGTTGATGGGGAAGACGATCCTGGTCTCCTCCCACATCCTCTCGGAGATCCAGGAGGTCTGCACTCACATCGGCATCATCGAGGCCGGGGAGTTGGTGGCGATGGGCACCCTGGCCGAGATGCGACAACTCATCCGCGCCCAGTGCATCGTGCGGGTGACCGTCGCCGAACGCTTCGAGGAGGCCCAGGCCTGGTTGGAGGCCAGGCCCGGCGTGCTGGACGTGGCGCTGGTGAACGAGAATGGCGGACGACATTTGTTGGTCACGATGTCTGGAAGGGACGAGACGCTTTCTGAGCTTTTGGGCGAGTTGATCGGCGCGGGATTCCCCGTCGTTGGGTTCCAGGAGAAAGACGGCGACCTGGAGGACGTCTTCATGCGCTTGACGAAGGGTATCGTTTCATAGGGAGGGGTATGATGTCCTCTGTATCCACTCGCTGGCGGCGTTGGTTGTGCAATCCTCTGATCCAGCGGGAGTTAGCGCGTAGCTGGCATAAGTATAGCGGCGTACGGCGTGTGCTGTTGATGATCTGGATGGCGTTGCTGGGGGCAGTGGTGGGGTGCGGCGTCGTGGTGGTCCTGAGCGGGTCGCCCGTCGATCTCTCCGGGGGCGAGTTCAATTTCCAACCCCGGGGGACCCACCTGGCGGCGCTGGGCACCGGATTGCCGGTATTCTGCCTGTTGGGAGCCGTTTCGTCCATATTGTCCGGGGTGTTGCCCTGGATCGTCCCGGTTTTCACTGCCACGTCGATCGTCCGCGAGCGGGAGCAAGGGACGCTTGACGTGCTGCGGGTTACCCTGCTGACCGAGGGGGCCATTGCGTGGGGAAAACTGGCCCAGCCCTTCCTGCGCCTTTGGCCGGCCATCCTGGTGATACTTTTTCTATCGCCGCTCCAGGTGATCTGGGCGTCGGGCGCTGGCCTTATGTGGGGACAGCCTATGACAATGTTCGGGATCATCGGCGTGACAGCGAACCCTGGCGCGATTGCGCCGTGGCTGGGGATGCTGGCCCTGTTTTTCATCGGGTTTTTTAAGCCGTGGGCCGACTTGATCCTGTATGCGACGATCGGCCTGTTCATCTCGACGTGGGCCCGCTCGACTGCTTTTGCCGTTGCGTTGACCTATGGCGCGATACTCGTCACCCGTTTCAGTTTTGGCCTGTTGACGACGTTCCTGTCCGCCCTGTTTCCCTTTTTGTTTTTCGACCCGATGATGGTTTCGATGACTGAAGCGACGTCGATGAATATGTTCTGGCTGTCGGCTTTGGGGGCGGCCCTGGTCGTGTTTCTGTCGGGAGTCGGGGCGGCTGTGCTGTTCGGCGGGACCGTCTGGCGACTGCGCCGGCTGTAGGCAGGCGGTGGATGGCAACGATAATGTATCGAAATGCGAGGCATACACCTCCAGGAGGCCTTTGTGGATAAAACGTCTGTGACCGATGGTGATCTAAACGAAGCGACGGGAAGTGCAGCGGCGGGAAGCGCAGCGGCTCCTTTAGATGAAGCGGGAAGCGCAGCGGCTCCTTTAGATGAAGCGGGAAGCGCAGCGGCTTCGACAGCCGGTCGACGCCGGTTTCGCCGGGAGTCCAACCCCATGCTCATCAAAGAGTTGCGCGGACGCATGCGCGGGGCGCGGGCCTTCGTCGTATTGACCGCCTATCTGTTGTTGTTGATCTGTTTCACGTCCATCGTCTACTACGCCTACACCGCCAGCTCGCGCGGGCCTGGCGGCGGACCGGACATGGCTTACCTGGGAAAAACGATCTTCGCCATCGTTGCCATCATCGAGATATTCATGGTCACCTTCATCACCCCCGCTTTTACCGCCGGGGCCATCAGCGGTGAGCGAGAACGCCAGACGTACGAAGTGTTGCGCACGACGTTGCTTTCGGCCCGCAAGCTGGTCTTTGGCAAACTGTCCTCCGCCCTGACCTATATGTTTCTGCTGATCCTGGCGGCGGTTCCCCTGCAGAGCCTGGCCTTCGTCCTGGGCGGTGTGGTGATCGAGGAGTTGGCGGTCGCATTGATCGTCCTCCTGGTGACCGCCTTTGCCTTCGCCGCCATCGGCATGGTGTTCTCGGCTTTTGCGCGTACGACGCTCGTCGCAACTGTGTTGACTTACGTCGTCGCGTTGTTGCTGACCATCGGGCTGCCCTTGTTGATGCTGGTGGGGATTGGGCTTATGAACGCGCTGTGGTACAACTACGATCCGCCGACCTGGATCATCGAGGCGATTTTTATGTACCTGATCGTTTTTATCGTCAGTCTGAGCCCCATCAGCACCGCCATCGGGACAGAAATCATGTTGGAGCAGGAGAACTCGATTCTCTACTTCTGGCATAGCATCGATTCAAGCCATCGCGTCTTGGTACCCTCCTTCTGGATCATGTACGTGGTGATCTACGTGGTGATCGCCCTGTTTTTGCTTTTGGTGACCGTGTTGAAAGTCCGTCGTCAGGAGATCAAATGATATACTCGCAAACTCAATTGGGTCGTCTCCGCTCGTGCGTGCGTCGGTGGGGCGTGCGACTGCGCCTGGTGGAAAGCCTGGCCTGGGGAGCCTGGGGCGCAGTGGTGGGGCTGGGCGCGGCGCTGCTCCTGGCGCTGGCGGCGCGGTTATGGCCGCTTTGGATGGTGCGCCAGTTGGTTGCCTGGGCCGGGATATCGACGTTGCTCGGCGTGGCGGCCGGCGTGGCAGCCGTCTGGCTGTGGCCCCGTTCGGTGACGCGGCTGGTCCGTCTCTTCGACCGGCGTTTTGGATTGGCCGAGCGCTTGACGACGGCGTTGGAGATCGGGGAGGGACAGTTATCGCCGCCGGCGCCGATAGCGTCTGCCCAGTTGCTCGATACATGGGCCGCCGTCCGGCAGGTCGACCTGGGCGCAGCACTGCCCCTGCGAGTTCCCCGGCGGGCGCTGCTCACCTTTGGCCTGTTGGCCGTGGGGATGCTCGTCGCACTCTGGCTGCCAAATCCCCAGGAGCTGGTGCTCCTGCAGCGGGCGGCCGTGCAGGCCGCGATCGAGGAGCAGATTGAGGGCCTGGAGGCGGTGCGCGCCGAGGTCGCCGAGGCCGAGGGCTTGACCGACGAGGAGCGGGAGCAATTGTTGCGGGAGTTGGAGGCGGCGATCGCCGCCCTGGAAGAGAGCGGGCAAAAGTCGATGGCGGACATCGGGGATGCGGCCGAGGCGGTGGCGGCCCTCTCGAAGGCCGAAAGAGCCCTGGCCGAGCTACAGGATCCGGGCGCAGCGAGCGTGCGGGAGGGTTTGGCGCGCGCCGCGCATGAGATGGCCGATTCGGCGTTGACCCAGGGCGTCGCCGAGGCGCTGGCCCAGGGCGATTATCAGACAGCGGCCCAGGCGCTGGCCTCGTTTGCAGGAGACGAAGGCGAGGCCCTGACGCGGGACGAGGAACTCGCGCTGGCCCGGGAACTGGCGCAGGCGGCCCAGGCCCTGGCCGAGAGCGACCCCGACCTGGCGCAGAAGTTGGCCCAGGCAGCCGAGGCCATCGAGCAGGGCGACATCGCCCAGGCTCGGCAAGCGATCCAAGAGGCCTCCGAACAGATGGGCGCGGCTGGCGAGCGGGTGCAGCGCCAGGAGGCAGTCGAGGGCGCGCTGGCGACGTTGCAGGAGGGGCGGGAGCAGATTGCCCAGGCCGGCGGCACCTGACCGAGCACCGGCCAGCCGCTCGGTCAGAGCGGTGGAGGTAATCAACCGGGGCAAGGCCCGGGACAGCCCGGTGGGAGTATGGCAGGGAGCGGACAACAGACCCAGCCGTTTCACAGCGAGGACGCGGGGACCGGCGCGCCCTACGACGAGCTCTACGTCCCCTACCGGATAGAGGACGAGGGCGCCGGGGTGAACGTGGGCCGCGAGGGTGGGGAGGGAGGCTTGTCGGCCGGGAACGTGCCTGTGCCGGCGCCCCAGGGCGGGCAAACGAACGTGCCCTACCGGGAGGTGTACGCCGAGTACTCGGCCCAGGCCGGCGCAGCGCTGGAGAGCAGTTACATTCCCCTGGGAATGAAGCGCTACGTGCGCGATTACTTCAGCTCCCTGGAACCGCCGGCGGAGTGAGCGGGAAAAGCCCAGCCGAGGAGGTGGGATGAAGACGTCGAATGGCATCCATGCCGTGATCTTTGACCTGGATGGCCTGATGGTCGATAGCGAGCCGTTGGCCGAGTGGGCCTGGCGAGAGACGCTGGCCCGGTATGGCTGCCTGTTGGACGAGCAGACGTTCCAGGACATCCTGGGGCTGCGCGTGGCCGATTCGGCCCGCGTCATCTGCGAGCGTTACCCGCTCCCGGTGGGCCCGGAGGAGGCGATGGCGGAACGGGATCGCCTGTTCCTGGACGCGGTTCCCGCACGGCTCCGGGCGTGTGCCGGTCTCTATCCGCTGCTGGATGCCCTGGCGTGCCGGGAGATACCGCTGGCGCTCGCCACCTCGGGCCACCGGGTGTACGTGGACCTGGTGTTCCAGACGCTGGATTTTGAGGATCGCTTCCGGGCGGTGGTCACGGGCGACGAGGTGGCCAACGGCAAGCCCGCGCCCGACATCTACCTGCTGGCGGCGGAGCGATTGGGCGTCGCGCCGGAACGCTGCCTGGCGTTGGAGGATTCGGTGCTGGGTGCCCGGGCCGCCGAGGCCGCCGGTATGGTCTGCCTGGTTGTGCCCAACGACCGGATGGACCCGCGCGATTTCCCCGCCACCTGCCGGCTCTTCGACTCGTTGGAGCGGGTAAGGGATAATCTGGATGATCTTTTGGCGTAATTGCCTAATGAAGCTTAGCCTACTGCTGTGGCCGGTCTCTGACCGAGCCACAATCCGTGTAAATCTGTGAAATCGGTGGTTAGAATTTCCACTCCCCCAAGTTCTGGCAGATGATGGTGGGTCGCATAGTTGACGAAAGCGAAGTCCAATACGTCGCCGCCGGGGGCGTCGTCGTGCACGAGGGACGGGTGCTGGTGTTGCGCCGTCCCGGCCGGGGCGAGGTGCGCTTGCCCAAGGGGCACGTCGAATTGGGCGAGAGTGCGGAGGCGGCGGCGCAGCGCGAGGTCTGCGAGGAGAGCGGTTGCACGGGGTTGCTCGTCGAGGTCGATCTGGGGCGCCAGGTCGTCGCCTTCGACTACCGGGGGCGGCGCGTCGTGCGCACCGAGCGCTATTTCCTGATGCGGCCGCTCAACGGCGCCGCCTTGTTGGGCGAGTGCGAGCCGCAGTTCGAACCGGCCTGGCTGACCTGGGATGCGGCACTGGCGGCGCTGACGTTCGCGGTGGAACGGGAATGGGTGCGGCGGGCGCGGGAGGCGTGGGAGGCGCGGGCAAAGTGAAGCGATTGTTGGTGGTCAAGGTCGGGGATACGTTGCCCGCTCTCGCGGCACGGCGCGGAGATTTCGAGGATTGGATCCTGGCCGGTATGTCGATCGACGAGCGGCGGGCCGTCGTCGTGGACGTGCGCACGGGCGTGGGGCTGCCGGCTTACAGCGATCTGGCGGGCGTGGTGTATCATCTCAATAAACCGGGGCAAACTCGCTCGGGCCGGTCTCCTGACCGTGCCCGCTGTGGCTCGGTCGGGAGACCGGCCACAGCTCCCCAGGCTTACAGCGATCCGGCGGGTGTGGTCATCACTGGCTCTCACGCCATGGTGACCGAGCGGGCGGATTGGAGCGAGCAGACGGCGGCCTGGCTGCCGGGGCTCGTCGAGCGCGGGATACCGGTGCTGGGGATCTGTTACGGTCACCAATTGCTGGCCCACGCGCTGGGCGGCACGGTGGGCGATAATCCCCTGGGGCGCGAGTATGGCACGGTCGACGTGCACCTGACCGATGAGGCGCACGCGGATGCCCTCCTGGGTGCTTTACCGACGCCGGTCCGCGTCCAGGTGAGCCATACCCAGTCGGTGTTGGCGTTGCCCGCCGGGGCGAGGCGGCTGGCCTGGAGCGACGGCGACCCGAATCAGGCTTTCGTCGTCGGCGAGCGGGCGTGGGGCGTGCAGTTCCACCCCGAGTTCGACCGGGATGTCGTCGTTACCTACATCGATCGCTACCGCCAGGCCCTGATCGACGAAGGGCAGGACCCCGATCGCTTGATCGAAATGAGTGAGGATACGATCTACGGCTCGATGATCTTGAGCCGCTTTGGTCAAGTGGTCGAACAGGCATAGGGCGGGGGGAGGAGGGGTAACGTGTTTCGAAATCCGTGGTTCTGGATCGCCATCATCTTGATCACCATCGGTATCTCCTTGACGGTGGCCCTGGACGTGTTCAATTGGCTGCTCGTCGCGCTCGTGGCCGCCATCCTGGTCATCCTCGGCGTTTTCTTCTGGGCCGCCTATCGGGTGGGGCGCGTCGAAACGCCTTTGGTTCCTCACTTGCAAAAAGTACCCAAAGACGAGCGCCTCTCCGTGATCTACGATTGCGACGTGACCATGGGTCTCCCTTTCCGGGACGTCTGTGACGGGATGGCGCTCTTGTACATCCTGGGTGAGCCCCGCCTCGATTTGCGAATGGTCACGACGACCTATGGCAGTAGCTCCGTCCGGCGGACGGCGCGGATGGCCCGGCGCCTGTTGCAGGCCATGGATCAGGATGACGTCGCCGTGATCCCCGGGGCTGCCAGCCCTGCTGAACGCGCGGAGGACAACCGGGCCGCCCGGTACCTGCGAGACGTCGTCGATACCCATCGCAACCGGATCGACCTCGTCGCCACCGGCAGCTTGACCAACCTCAAGCACGCGGTCGCGCTCGACGAGCATTTCTTCAAAAAGCTGCGCTCGCTCTACCTGCTGGGCGGGCTGACCGAGCGCCTGGTGTGGAATGGCCACCGTCTGGCCGAACGGAATTTCTCCCTCGATCCTGAGGCCGCCTACCTGGCCATCCACGCCGATTGCCCCGTCACCATCGTCACTGGCCACGCCGGCCTGACGGCCATCTTCCGCAGTCCCCAGTATGCCCAACTCCAGTCCCTGGACGATCCGGTCTCGCGGTTCGTTGCCCAGGAGATCCGCTTCTGGTTCGCGCTGATGCGGCTGTGGTTCCAGGACGATGGCTTCGGCATGTGGGATGCCCTCCCGGCCTTGGCCCTGGCCCATCCCGAGTTCTTCGAAGCGCAACAGGTCTACGTCACCTCGACCCCGGACGAACTGGCCAAGGGACGTCTCCACGTCGATCCCAGCCGGTACGGGCCGGTTACGCTGGTGACCGGCGTGCGGGATTTCGATCCACTCATCACGGCCCTGTTCGCTGCCTGGCGCCGTCTCGGCAGACGTGTAAGCGCCGGGAGAGCAAGAGAAAGGAGATCAAAGCAATGACCCATATCGTGCTCGTGCGTCATGGCCAGACCGTGTGGAACAAGGAAGCGCGCTTTCGAGGACAGACTGACGTCCCGTTGGACGATTTCGGCCTGCGGCAGGCGGAGGCCACCGGTGGCTACGTCGCCTCCCGCTGGCCCGTCTCCGCTGTCTACGCCAGCCCTCTACGCCGCACCATGCAGACGGCCGCGGCTATCGCGACGGCGCAAGGGTTGGTGCCCCAGCCCTTCGATGGCCTGCTCGACGTCAATTTCGGCCGGTGGCAGGGCGAGTTGAGCGCGCAGGTCGCCCGGCGCTACCCGGAGGATTTCCAGCGGTGGCTGGACGCGCCTCACACGGTCCATTTCCCGGATGGAGAAACGCTGGACGACGTGAAAGCGCGCGTGACGGCCGGGCTGGACGAGATCGTCGCCCGCCACCCCGACGAAACCGTCGCCCTGGTATCTCACACCGTGGCCAACCGGGTGCTGCTCCTGGCGGTCATTGGCCTGGGCAACGAGCATTTCTGGCGCCTGGGACAGGAGACATGCGCGGTGAACGTGTTCGACGTATTGGACGATGGAGGCACCGTCATCCAATTGCTCAACGATACCAGTCATCTGCTGAGCCTGAGTCGAGAGAAATAAAAAGGAGTAAAGAGGAGTAAAGATGAGCGATCGCGACGTACTGCTTCAACTTTCCAAAGAACAACTGATCGACCTGCTGGAGGACGCGGCCAAGAACTGGCTGGCCCACGATGGCCTGTGGTTCCTGGCGGCCGAGGAAAAGTTCGACATGGAGACGGCCATCGAGCTCGACCGGCGGGCCTGGGAGCAGTTCACCGTCATTGAGGCCAAGCGCATCATGCGCCGGTTGGGGCTCGAGCCGGGCGGCGGCATCCCGGCGCTGAAGCAAGCGCTCCAGTTTCGCCTCTACGCTCGCATCAACGAGCAGGAGATCGTCGACGTGGACGAGCGCACCTTCATCTTCCGGATGAACAAGTGCCGCGTGCAGACCGCCCGCCAGCGCAAAGGCCTGCCCGATTTTCCCTGCAAACCGGTGGGGTTGGTGGAATACGCCAATTTCGCCACCACCATCGACCCCCGCTTCCGTACCTGCTGCATCGCTTGTCCCCCCGATCCCCATCCCGACGATTACTGGTGTGCCTGGGAGTTCACGTTGGAGGAGAAATAAGAAAAGGACCGGCGGGTATCGCCGGTCCTCTTCTCGTCTCCATGCACTACCTGGTGCGGGGAAAGAAAACGGGTTTTTTTATCGTCTGAACCAAGCAGATCGCCATTTATAGGGTATTTTTGGACATCAAAATTGCCTTGGTGAGTGAAAAACCCGGTTTCTGACTTGCGACTAGAACAGGTGGAACGTCGCGATCACCGGCGCGAACAGCGACGAGACCAGCGACATCACCGTGATGAGCGTGTTCAGCGAGGGTCCCGCCGTGTCCTTGAACGGGTCGCCGACGGTATCGCCGACCACGCTGGCCTTGTGGGCGTCGGAACCCTTGCCACCGAACATCCCCGACTCGATGTACTTCTTGGCGTTGTCCCACAGGCCCCCGGCGTTGGCCATCAACAGGGCGAAGATGATGCCGGTGAAGATCGCGCCGCCCAGGAAGGCGCCCAGCGCCTCTGGCCCCATCACGAAACCGATCAACAGCGGCAAAATCACCGCCAGGAACGCCGGGCCGAGCAGCGACGTCAACGACCCCTGGGCTGCCAGGGAGACGCAGGCCTCGTAATCAGGCGGCGACGTACCGGCCAGGATGCCGGGATCCCGCTCGAACTGTCCCCGGATCTCCTCGATCATGTCGAAGGCGTTGTGGGTTACCGAGAGCATGGTCATTGCGCTGAAGAGCGGGGGTGTCATCGCCCCCAGGAAGACGCCGGCGATGACGATTGGATCCAGCAGGCTGAGGCTCAGGGCGATGCCTGCCTCTCGCATCTCGCTGGCGTAAGCGGCGAAGAGCGCCAGTACCGTGAGCGCCGCCGCGCTGATGGCGAAGCCCTTGGTGATCGCCTTGGCGGTGTTACCGGCCGCGTCCAACACGTCGGCGGTGTCGATGACCTCCTGGGACATCCCCGCCATCTCGGCGATGCCCCGGGCGTTATCGACGATGGGGCCGTATGCGTCGGAGGAGACGATCATGCCGCTGACGGCCAGCATGCCCACCGCGCTGATGCCCACGCCGTAGACACCCAGACCGGTCATCGCACCCTCCGTCAGGAAGTAGGAGATCAGCGTCGCTGCCACGATCCCGATGATGGAGGGCGCGATACTGACCAGGCCGTAACTGAAACCGGTGATGATGTTGATCGCCGCGCCAGAGCTGGAGACCCGCGCCGTCTCCACTACTGGCGGCCGGTCGTCGCCGGTGAAGTAATCGGACGTAAAACCGACGAGTACCCCGGTGACCAGGCCGGCCAGCGTTGCCCACAGCACGCCCAGGTGGAAATCACTGAAGTACACCATGACGCTGGCCATCACGCCGAAGATGACACAGGTGATGATCGTGCCGCCGTTGAGCGCCCGGCCCGGCTTGCCGCCCTCACCCACGTGGACGAGCTGCAGACCGATCAGCGAGGCCACGATCCCCAGCGTACAAAGGATCAGGGGCAGGACGATGTACTGCACGCGCATCGCCTCGTCCACGCCGGCCAGTCCTGCGCCCAGGAGCATCACCGCCACCGTGCTGGCGACGTAACTGTCGAAGATGTCGGCCCCCATCCCCGCCACGTCGCCCACGTTGTCGCCCACGTTGTCGGCGATGACGGCCGGGTTGCGGGGATCATCCTCTGGAATCCCCACCTCCACCTTGCCGACCAGGTCGGCGGCGATGTCGGCCGTCTTGGTGTAGATGCCGCCGCCGGCCTTGGCCAACAGGGCCAGCGCAGACGCCCCGAAACTGAAGCCCAGCACGATCTCTGGCTCGCGGGTGAGCATGTAGATCGCACACATTCCCACTACCGCGATGCCGACCATCGCCAATCCCATCACCGATCCGGCCCGGAAAGCTAGGTTGAAAGCCGGATTAAGCCCCTTGCCGGCCGCTGTTGCACTGCGCACGTTGGCCGAAACGGCGACGGTCATCCCCATGTACCCGGCAATGGCGGAGAAAATCGCCCCGGTCACGAACGCCCCGGCCATTTTCAGGCCATAGCTGGGGCTTTGTTGCGTGATGCCAAACACGATGGCGATAATCAGTGCCAATACAACCGACACGACGAGCAATGCCATGTAGAGGCGCTTGAGATAAGAAATCGCGCCCTGTCGAATCCATTCCGCCACCTGTTGTGCTTCATCGGTTCCCGGATCCTGCCGGTTGACCCAGACGTAGAGCCACACCGCCACACCGATCGAGATCAGCCCACAAATAAGTCCAACGACGAGCCACACGTTTTCCATAGTTATCTCCTTCGTCCATAGACTTTATGGACATTTAACGATCCAGACTTCGGAAGTCTCGAAAGTGCCTTGCCAGGCAACTCCAAGGAGGGCTTCAGTGATGTTTTTCCGACTAAATATCTGACGAAGACTTCCGAAGTCTCAAACGCCTATAATGTCTAATAACGACGTCTTGCTTACATATTCGCCGAACGCCACCACCGGTAATGCTCGGCGCGCAGCGTCTCTTGCGCGGGCATGGGGAAGTACACGAGCTCCTCCCGGTTCCCCACGAACAGACCGCTCTTGATCGTGCGGTAGGGGAACGACGCCGGCTGTACCCGGTTGACCATCTTGGTGTGCACGAGCTTGGTCCGCAGATCGACCAGGCATTGGCGCAAATGACCAATGTTCGAATAGGGCAGGTCCCCCACAGCGCCCCGCTCCGGATCATTGGCCAGCTCATCCAGGCGCAATTCCACGAAACAGATCGCCGGCAGAGAGAGCAAGGTAGTTGGGTTCTTGACGATCAAATCGTGAAACCCTACCGGCCCCAGCGAACTGACCACCAGGGGATGGACCGGCGCGATCTCCTGGTACAGGTGCAGACTGTCGGTATCCTGGGGGCAGGTGTCACAGGCCTCCAGCCCCAGCACCCGCCCATCCTGGGTCGCCAGGTACAGTTTCTGGATCGTGTCCAGGGAGACGTGCTCCAATACGCGATAGACGGAGATGTAGATCGAGGCCTTGGGGCTGCCATCCTCGTGGGGCACACAGCGCCTGATCCCCTCCTCGATATCGAAATACGGGTGCCGGAAATCGGGCGCGATCTCACAGAAGACAGCCTGCCCCCGCGCTTTCTTCGAACTCCCGACGGCATAGTACACGCCAAACTCCTTCGGCGTCAGCATCGAAGCGATCAAGGCTTCCGGCATCATGGATAAATACAGATGGACGTCCATCAGCTTCCTCCTTTTTCCAGCGTGCAATCCCGATCAAATTGTGCGGGTGTGTTTCATTTCAGTTTCAGTGAGAGGCTAAAACCTTGCAAAGGTCAGCATTTGAAGTACATCCAAATTATACCCGATAACTTGATTGACTGACAAATCTGTTGGGAACCGGGAAAACGAGGTAAATCCAAGAGGGCTTAGACGCACGACGGTGGCTTCTGCTTGTTGGCCATGGGGACAAGTGGCGCTTTGCAGTTGTCTGTCCATCATTGGAACATTCATCATTACCCGAGCCCAGCTTGACAACTTCCCTACTCTTCCGTATCATACACTTACTATGAAAGACAAACCGTCGTGGAACAAACTGGCGCCCTACGCTGGCCGGTGGGTAGCCTTGATCGGCGACCAGGTGGCTGGCGTGGGGTGGACAGCTGCCGAGGCCCGGCGGGCCGCCAAGCGCAACCGTCCCAAAGAGTGGGCCGCCGCTGTCATATTCGTCCCCGCCGTGAAGGTGGATAGCGATGAAAACGAAAACGAGGGTGGAGAAGCGAAATTGAAGACATTGAGAACATCGGAAAGGAAGATCACGTTACCTGAATGGCCCTGGCAGATGGTGCGCCGGTTGGCCCGATCACGCCAAACCCACGTCTGGCTCGTCGGCGGCGCTGTACGCGACGCGCTGCTGGAACGTCCCCTGCACGACTGGGATTTCGCCGTGGATCGAGGGGCGCTCAAGTTGGCCCGTGCCGTGGCCGACGCGTTCGGCGGCGCCTACTACTCCCTGGACGTCGAGCGGGGCACGGGGCGCGTCGTGCTGAGGACCGACGCCGGGACCCAGCTGGACCTCGATTTCGCCCGTCTGCGCGGCGATGACCTGGACGCCGACCTGACGACGCGGGATTTCACCATCAATGCCCTGGCCCTCGACGCCGCCGGCGCCCTGCTCGACCCGACCGGCGGGCTCGACGACCTGGCGGCCCGGCGCATCCGGGCGACGAGCGAGGGGGTGTTCCGGGCCGACCCGGTGCGGATGTTGCGCGCAGTGCGGATGGCGGCGGAACTGGGTTTCCAGATCGAGCCTCAGACCGCGTCGTGGATCCGGCGGGACGTGGTGTACATCTCCGAGCCCTCGGCCGAGCGTGTGCGCGACGAGTTGGTCAAACTCTTAGCTCTCCCCGGCGCCGTTGAAGCGCTCCAACGGCTGGACGCCTTTGGCCTCCTGCAGCCCATCTTGCCGGAGTTGGATGTACTCAAGGGAGTCACCCAATCTCCACCTCACCGCTTCGACGTGTGGCAGCACAGCCTGCTGGTCTTGGACACGCTGGAGACTGTCGTCGCCACCATCACCGAGGACGAAAGTCCCACGCCATCCAGTATAGCTGGCGTGCCGACTGCCGCCTGGAGCGACCTGGCGCGGGCGCTGAAGCGGTTCGCCAGCGACGTGGACCAACACCTGGCGATCGATGTCAGCGGCGGGCGGGACCGGGCGCTCGTGCTCAAACTGGCGGCGCTTCTGCACGACGTGGGCAAGCGCGAGACCTGGTCGCAGGACGAGCGGGACGGGCGCATCCACTTCTACAACCACGAGCCGGTGGGCGCCGAGATCGCGGCCCGACGGCTGCAGGCGTTGCGCTTCAGCAGCGACGAGATCGCTCGCGTGCGCGTGATGATCGGCCAACACCTGCGCCCCGCCCATCTGGCCCGCGCCGAGCGGCTCACCCGTCGCGCCGTATACCGCTATTTCCGGGCCACCGGCTGTGCCGGCGTGGACGTCGTCCTTCTCAGCCTGGCCGATCATCTCTCCACCTATGGGCCCAACCTGCAAGACCGGCGCTGGATGCGACGGCTATCGGTCGCCGAGCAACTGCTGACCCATTGTTTCGAACGCTACCACGAAACCATCGAACCACCCCCCTGGCTCACCGGTCACGACTTGATGGACACGTTTGCGCTCTCCCCCGGCCCCCAGATCGGGCGTCTCCTGGAAACGATCCGCGAAGCCCAAGCTGCTGGAGAGTTGCAAGACCGAGAGAGCGCTCTCGCCTTTGCCCGGCGGTTACTTGACAAATCCGCCGATTAGGATAAAATTGCGCTTGACGTGCCGAGATAGCTCAGCCTGGTAGAGCACCTGACTGAAAATCAGGGAGTCGACAGTTCAAATCTGTCTCTCGGCATCTTGAGGCAAAATAGAGAATGAAGGAGAACCCCGTGGACCATTTAGCCAAGGGGTTTTTCTGGAATTAGACCAGAGGTTTTATGACTTCAGGTGCAGAACTCCTAACTTATATCCCTCTCTCCGAAGCCGCTGAACGCTATCGGCTCAGTGCTGGTGCTTTGAGTCGCGCCGTTGAACACGGTACGATTAAGGCTGTGAAGATCAATGGAGATGTCGCAGTGGCTGAGGAGGATTTGAGAGAAATTGTGGATGTACGAGAGGCCGTTCAAGTGGATGAGAGTTTACAAGGGAAACCTATCCGGGTCACGGAAGCCGCAGAGAAATACGAGGTTAATCAGGTAACCTTGGGCCGGTGGGCTGACTCTGGTTACATTCATATTATGAAACGAGAGCCCAAACTTTTGTTGCTGGATGAGGCGGATGTTAAACGCGCTGTAGAAATCTTCAGACAGGGACTTCAGGAGTCGGGTTCATCTATTCAAGCTGGGTGGGTTCTGAAACGCGCTATGCAGAAATTGAAAATTCAGTAATTCATAGACACAAAATAGATTAGAGATGGAGCAGGCTGTTGCCTGCTCTTTTTTTCTCTTTTGTATACCAACTCTGTTGACATTCTGTATGAATTGTGCTATAATATCCCCAGTATTTGAAAAAACACCGAAAAACCAGCGAAGCAAATCCCAAGAAGTTGCCTGTCCTGGCCGAAAACCCCGTCCGTCCCACGCCTGAGCCCAATGCTCCCACTTTGGTAGAACGGTGACCTGCCCATCCTAATCCGCGAGGTAACCGATGACCTTCATCTGTCAAAGTGTACATTCTCTCCGCCAGGCTGTCAAGCAACGCTTGCGACAGGAAAAAACAGAGTTGACAGTCCAAGGCCAGATCATTGGGGTGACCGTGTCGACAGGTGTTAGAGCACGCTGGGGAGCATAGGGAAGGACCGGTGGTTTTGCTTCGTTGCGGCCGGGGGTGGGATGGACGAGGTTTTCGACCAGGACAGGCGGCGGGAAGGATGCTGTTCGCAGAGGTGTGAGCGCTCGTCTACATTTTACATTGAGACATCGTGTATGCCTGCGACCGGGCAACGAGGGTGATTTAAGCCGGATTTATTCGGCTGCTGCTGCGGTTGCAGGCGTCTTTATGCCTGCTTGCCTGGCGATCGTGAAAATGATGTGTTTTTTTGTGTTGCACCTTTCCACTCATCCACTGAGACGGGAGGCTTCTCTGTCTGCTCTCTTTGGGTATAATATCCCTCCAATCTCCCGATGGTGGATGAATTCCCCCAAGTTCGTTTGCCTCAAATTCCAAATAGGGTACAATCAGAGTCGACGGCTTAGTTCAACCAAGCTTTTCGCAGCAAAGCCATTATGTGGCGGCTGATGGGTAACCCTGCCCAGGTTGACTCGCATCCCAGGTTTTTGGGTGTGCCAAGGGCTTGTCGCTTACACCGCGCCACATTAATCCTTATCTTAGATTACGCGTCGTCCAGGGGGCTGCGGACGGCGAGGCCACCCCGATTGAGTACGTGGGTATAAATCATCGTGGTCTTGACATCCTTGTGACCTAGAAGTTCTTGGACTGTTCTGATGTCGTAGCCGGATTCGAGCAAGTGCGTGGCAAAGGCGGATAAAAAACATCCGGTGGCGAAAGGTGTGGGCGCTGACACGCTTGGCGACGCTGGCCTGGCGGGTGGCCTGTTTGATCGCCTTGTGCAGGCCGCTGGGATCGAGGTGTGGGCGACGCATAACGCCAGTCGCGTCAGGGAGCAGTCGGTCGGAGGGGAAGATGTACTGCCAGAGCCATTCCCGACCGGCGTTGGGGTATTTGCATTCCAGAGCGAAGGGGAGCTCGACACAGCCGAGACCGTCGGACAGGTCGCGCGCGTGGATCTGCCGCACGTGACGCAGGTGCTCCTGGAGTAGAGGCCCGACGACGGCGGGCAGCACCGTCACTCGGTCTTTTATCCCCTTGCCCTGGCGCACGGTGATCTGGCCCTGGACGAAATCCACGTCCTTGACACGCAGTTTCAGGCATTCCATCACGCGCAGGCCGCTGCCGTAGAGCAATTTGACGACCAGCCGGTA
>Ga0129302_1000737_pt1 | contig 24268 bp, 23 predicted proteins | sample BlaSprsedimmetaG_FD_94476 | JGI IMG/M metagenome (GOLD analysis project Ga0129302, IMG submission 94476) | Hot spring sediment bacterial and archeal communities from California, USA to study Microbial Dark Matter (Phase II) - Blank Spring... | ecosystem: Environmental > Aquatic > Thermal springs...
CACCACGATCGACGGCCCGGCCGGCGTGTCCCAGAGCAGGGAGGCGTAGAGACCGCCGGCCACCGACAGCACGCCGATGACGGCGGCGATGACCGCCATCTGCTCGGGCGTGGAGGAAAGACGGCGCGCGGTGGCTGCCGGGATGATCAGCAGCGAAGTGATGAGCAGGATGCCGACGATCTTCATGGCCACGGCGATCACCAGCGCGATCATGAGCATGAACAGGGTGCTCACCCAGCGTACGGGTATACCCTCCACGCGCGCGAGGTCCTCGTGCACGGTGATGGCGAGCAGCGGCCGCCAGATGGCGGCGAGCGCGGCCAGCGCCAACCCGCCGCCGAGCCAGATCCACCACAGGTCATTCACGGTGATGGCCAGGATGTCACCGAACAGATAGGCCATGAGGTCCACGCGTAGGCCCTCGATGAAGGCCAGCGCCACCAGGCCGATGGCGAGTGAACTGTGTGCGAGGATCCCGAGCAGGGTGTCGCTGGCGAGCTGGCGCTGCTGTTGCAGCAGCCCCAGCAACAGGGCGATGCCGACACAGACGACGATGACCGCAAGATTCAGGCTCGCGCCCAGCAGGAAGCCCAGTGCCACCCCCAGCAGCGCGGAGTGCGACAGGGTCGAGCCGAAATACGACATGCGCCGCCAGACCACGAAGGCGCCGAGGGGCGCACTGATCAGCGCCACGCCGATACCGCCCAGCAGGGCGCGGAAGATGAAGTCATCCATGCCGATGCCCTCCGCCCTCGCCCGCCGGGTCGCCGCGCCCCTCGCCGGATGGCCCGTGGTGAGGACAGCTCGCGCATTCCTGGCCCGGCTCCAGCGGCACCACCTCGCCGTGCAGGTTGTGGTGGTGGTCGTGATCATGCGAGTACACCGCGAGTCCGCGCGCCTCGTCGGTGCCGAACAGCCGCAGGTACTCGGGGTGCTGGCTCACCGCCTCGGGGTGGCCGGTGCAGCAGACGTGCTGGTTGAGGCAGACCACGGAGTCGGCCGCCTCCATCACGAGGTGCAGGTCGTGGGAGACCATCAGTACCGCACACCCGTGCCGGTCGCGCAGGCGGGCGATGAGACGGTAGAGCTCGGCCTGGCCCGTCACGTCCACGCCCTGGGCGGGCTCGTCCAGCACCAGCAGGTCGGGCTCGCGCAGCATGGCACGCGCCAGCAGTACGCGCTGCATCTCGCCGCCCGAGATGCCCTGCACGGGCTGGTCGACCAGGGCAGCGGCACCCACCTCCTCCAGCGCGGCGGTGATGCGTGCGCGGCTGAAGCGCCCGGCCAGACTGAGAAAGCGGCGCACCGTGAGCGGCAGGATCTCGTCGATCTGGATACGCTGCGGCATGTAGCCGATGCGCAGGCCGGGGCGCACGAACACGCGCCCGCTGGTGGCCGCACGCAGCCCCAGCAGCACCTGGAGCAGGGTCGTCTTGCCCGCCCCGTTGGGCCCGATCACGGTGACGATCTCGCCCGGCGCGATGTGCAGGTCGACGTCGTGCAGAATCACGCGCCCGCCCAGGGTCACACGAAGCTGGCTGACCTCGGCTAGCGCACCCTGGGCAGACACGGCGCTCAAGGCCTGCCCTCCTGGCAGAGCGGGCAGGTGCCGGCCACCTCGATAGGCTGGCCCGGCACGCGAAAGCCCACGGCCTCGGCCCGTGCCGCGACACTGGCCTTTACCTGGGTCTCCTCCAGCTCCAGCGCATTGCCGCACTCGGTGCAGACGAAGATGAGGGCGTGGTGATCGCAGCCGGGGTGACTGCAGGCCACGTAGGCGTTGGCCATGGCGATGCGGTGCACCAGCCCCTGTTGCTGCAGGAAGTCCAGCGCGCGGTAGACGGTGGGGGGGGCGCCCTTGTGGCCGCACGCCCGCATCTGGTCCAGCAATTCGTAGGCGCCTACCGGTCGGCCGGAACGAACTACCAGCTCCAGCACCCGGCGGCGCAGCGGCGTGAGGCGCGCCCCGGTCGCCGCGCAGAGCGCGTCGGCGCGCGCCAGGTGCTCGGCCACCAGGGCGGGCTTGAGGTATTTGATGCGCAGACCGGACATGGGCGGCAATCCTTGGCAGGAAAACGAAATGTTATATTATAACGTTTTCACACCCTGTACAGGCCGCACCATGCCACACGCCCGTTTTCTGCCCCGCCGCCCCCTGCTCCTCGGCCTGCTGGCCCTGCTGGGGCTGTTGCTCGCCCTGCCCGCCCGGGCCGAGCCGCCACGGGTGGTGGCCACCCTCAAGCCGCTGCACGCCCTGGCCGCGGCCGTCACCGACGGGGTTAGCGAGCCCCACCGCCTGCTGCCGGACGGCAGCTCACCGCATGCCTACAGCCTCCGGCCCTCGGACATGCGGGCACTGCACGGCTCGGACATCCTGCTGTGGGTCGGCCCCGAGATGGAGACCTTCCTGCAGGCACCCATCCGCAGTCTGCCGGACAGCACCCATGAAATCCGCGCCCTCACCCTGCCCGGCATGACCCTGCACCGACTGCATGGCAGTCATGACCACGGGCACGACGACCATGCGCACGGCGACCACGCCATCGACGCACACCTGTGGCTGGACCCGGACAATGCGCAGGTCATCGTCGCCGCCCTGGCGCAACGCCTGCGCACACTCGACCCGGCCAACGCCGAGCGCTACGCGGCCAATGCCGAGCGCCTGCGCCAGCGCCTGGAATCAGTGGATCGGGAGCTGGCCTCCCGCCTTGCAGGCCTGAGGGGTAACTACGTGGTGTTCCACGATGCCTACCAGTACTTCGAGCACCGCTATGGCCTCCAACACGCCGCCGCACTCACCATCGACCCGGGCCGCACCCCCGGCGCACGCCGCGTGCGCGAGATCCGCGCCATCATCCGCCAGACCAACGCCCGCTGCGTATTCGCCGAACCCCAGTTCCGCCCGGCCCTGGTCGACACGCTGATCCAGGACACGGATGCCCGCGCCGCCGAGCTCGATCCGCTGGGCACCGCCATCCCGGACGGCCCCGACGCCTACCCGCAGCTGCTCCTAAACCTGGCAGCGGCCTTCGAAGACTGTCTTTTGTAAGTCGCAAGTCATAAAAATGCGGGTGCAGCCCACCAGGGTCGACTTGCAACTTGCAACTTGCAACTTGTAACTTGTAACTTGTAACTTGCGACTTGTAACTCACAACCTCAAGCCGTCAACGGAATCAGCGCCGCCTCGACCGCCATCCCCTCACTCACCTGCTCGATCTGCTTGCGGTCCGCCCAGTGCAGGAGGTTGAGGCGACCGTCCTCGTCCTCGACCAGGGCGGTGCAGTGCTCCACCCAGTCACCGTCGTTGCAGTAGAGGATGCCGTCGCGCGAGACGATGCCCGCCTTGTGGATGTGGCCGCAGATGTGACCGTCGTAGTCCTGGCTGGCGGCCGCCCGGGCCACGGCGGTTTCGTACTTTTCCATGTAGCGGCGCGCATTGCCCACTTTCGACTTGATGAAGCTGGCCAGCGACCAGTAGGGCCGGCCGAAGCGACGGCGCAGGCCATTGAAGCCGCGGTTGAGCATCAACAGGAAGGGATAGATCCCGTCCCCCACCACCCGCAGCAACCCGTTGTGGCGCACGAAAGTGTCGAACTCGTCGCCGTGGCTCACGAAGAACCGGCGCCCGTCGTTCGTCCGGTGTTCCGCATCACGCAGGATCTTCACGCCGTTGATCTCCGTGCCAACGAAGTCGCGCAGGATCTCGTCGTGATTTCCCGGGATATAGACTACCTGACAGCCGTTCTGCGCCTTCTCGAAGATCAGCTGCAGCACCCGCGTGTGCGACGGCGGCCAGTGCACCGAGCGGCGCATCGCCCACAGATCGACGATGTCGCCGACCAGATAGAGAAACTCGCTCTCGGTGGATTCGAGAAAATCCACCAGGAAGTCGGCGCGGCAATCGCGCGTACCCAGGTGCACGTCGGAGATGAAGATACTGCGAAAGCGCAAGGACGTCATGGCGGCCCCCTCCATGATGGTTTGGAGAAGGATTGCAGGCGGGGATGACGGGGGCGTGAAGCGGGGATTACGGGGGGGTTAAGTCGCAAGTCACAAGTGACAAGTCGCAAGTTATTTTTGGCGGGCGTAGCCCGCCTTTTTGCGACTTGCGACTTTCACATCACCGCAACTCCGCATGCTCTACATACACCAGTTCGCAGGCACCGTTGCCGCTGTCGTTGCGGGTGAGCGAGCTGACCCAGTGCCAGCCATCGTCTGCATCGGCGCGCACGAGACGGCCCCGGATGCGGACGACCTGCCCCGGGCGCGCATCGAGCAGGATGTCGCGTACGCCCTTATCGGCGGGAATCATGTGCATGTTGGCGGAGTGGGTCTCGATGTCGCGACGCGGGATGGGGAATTGCTCGACACGCCAGTAGTAGAAGCGATTGGACTGGCGAATACTGATGTGCCGGAGCACCTCGGAGTCGGACATCGGCCCCCAGCCCAGGGCGAGATCGACGGGAGACAGTTCGGCCTCGCGCCCGGTGCGGTAACGCTCGGTGGCGAGCACGCGGGCCTCGATCTCGAAATCGGCCAGGGCGGTGAGCGCGTAGCCGTTGTGCGTCAGGGCGGGTGCCGCACGCAGGTCACGCTGGACGGGCACATCGGGTGCGACCTGTCCTGGCGGCACCTCGACCGGTTGCCGGCCCATCCAGTAGAACAGCAGAACGATGCCGCCAAGTATCAACAGGAGTCGTTTCATGCAAAGGCCTCCCGGATATTGCCGGCCCTGTCAACCGAACAGCACCAGCCCCCAGACGAGCAGCACGTTGGCCTGGGCAATGGCGGAGGCAGCCGAGCCCACGTCCTTCGCGCGCCCGGACAGCTTGTGATAGTCCTCACCGAAGCGGTCGACGACGGCCTCGATGCCGGTATTCAGCAGTTCCGCCATCAGCACGAGGTTGAGACTGCCGATGAGCAGCACTCGCTCCACCGCGTTGTCGCCCAGGTAGAAACCGAGCGGGGCGAGGATCACGAACAGGAGCAATTCCTGGCGAAACGCCGCCTCGTGCTTGAACGCGGACCGAAAACCCTTCCAGGAGAAGTAACCGGCCCGGACGATCCGTCGCAGGCCGGTGTTGTTGTCGGGCTTCCCCATCAGCCGGCCACGCCGGGGACATAGCGCAGGTCGAGCTCGCGCGCCGCGCGCACCTCGTCGAAGCGACGGTTCGGCTGGGTATAGGGTGCACCCCTCACCTTCTCCGGATCGCTCTCGGCCTCGGCCTGGATGGCGGCCATGGCATCGACGAAGCCGTCCAGCGCCTCCTTCGCTTCCGTTTCGGTGGGCTCGATGAGCAGGCACTCGGGCACCAGCAGCGGGAAGTAGGTGGTCGGCGCGTGGAAGCCGAAGTCGAGCAGGCGCTTGGCGAAGTCCATTGCGGTCACGCCCTGCTCCTTCGCCTGGCGCTTGAGGGTGACGATGAACTCGTGGGTGGCGCGGCGTTCGGGGAAGGCGAGGTCGAAGCCCTTCTCGCGCAGGCGCGCCATCAGGTAGTTGGCGTTGAGCGTGGAGAAGTCGGCCACGCGGTGCATGCCGTCGCGACCCAGCATGCGCATGTAGATGTACGCGCGCAGCAACACCCCGGCGTTGCCGGCAAAGGCGGAGAGCTGGCCGATGCTCTGCGACAGGTCGGCCTTTTTCAACCAGCGGTAACGCTCCCCTTCCTTCGCCACCACCGGTATCGGGCGGAAGGGCATGAGGCGCTCACTCACCCCCACCGCACCGGCGCCCGGACCGCCACCGCCATGCGGCGTGGAGAAGGTCTTGTGCAGGTTCATGTGGATGACGTCGAAGCCCATGTCGCCCGGACGCACCTTGCCGAGGATGGCGTTGAGGTTGGCACCGTCGTAGTAGAGCAGCCCGCCCGCGTCGTGGATGACCTTCGCGATCTCCTTGATCCTGCGCTCGAACACGCCCAGCGTGGACGGGTTAGTGAGCATGATGCCCGCGGTCTGCGGACCGACGGCGGCCTTCAGCGCATCCATGTCCACGTCGCCCTGCCGGTCGGTGGGGATCTCCTTCACCGTGTAGCCGCACATCACGGCGGTGGCCGGGTTGGTACCGTGCGCCGCGTCCGGCACCAGGATCTCGGTGCGGGAGCTGTCGCCCCGCGACTCGTGGTAGGCGCGGATCATCGCCACGCCGGCAAACTCGCCCTGCGCGCCCGCCATCGGGGTGAGCGACACGCCCTTCATGCCGGTGACGTCCTTGAGCATCTCCTGCAGCTCGAACATGCAGGCGAGGAATCCCTGACTGTGGGTCTCGGGCGCCAGCGGGTGCCGGTCGATGAAACCGGGCAGCATGGCCAGGCTGTTACAGGCCCGCGGGTTGTACTTCATGGTGCAGGAGCCCAGCGGATAGAACTGCGTGTCGATGGAGAAGTTCTTCTGCGACAGACGCGTGTAGTGTCGCACCACCTGCATCTCCGACACCTCGGGCAGCGGCGCGCGCTGCCGGCGGCGGAAGCGTTCCGGCAGGCCTTTTGCCCCGACCTTTTCAAGCGGCGCCTGCGCGGCGGCGCGGCGGCCCTCACGGGAGTGTTCGAAAATCAGCATGTCTAGTTCCTGACTCACGTCGGCCTGCGGCCGGTTTCACCTCGATCAAAAAACGAAGCAGGAGCGACGAAGGTCGCGATGGGATGCATTCGGCGGCCACCGTGCCCGCCCCGGTTTTCGCGACTCTCGTCGCTCCTACATTTTTTAAAGCGCAACCAGCGCCTTGTCGTAATCCGGCTCCTGGGCAATCTCCGGCACCAGCTCGGCGTGCACCACCTTGTCGTTCTCGTCGAGCACGACCACGGCGCGGGCGGTGATACCGGCCAGCGGGCCGTCGGTGATGAGCACACCGTAGTCCTTGGCGAAGTGGCGGTCGCGCATGATGGACAGCGGCACGACCTTGTCGACGTTCTCGGCGCCGCAGAAGCGGCCCATGGCAAAGGGCAGGTCGGCGGCGATCACCAGCATCACCACGTCGTTGCGGTCTTTGGCGAAGTCGTTGAACTTCTTCGTCGAGGTGGCGCAGACTGGGGTGTCGAGGCTCGGCACGATGTTGAGCAGCTTCTTCTTGCCCTTGAAGGTGTCCAGCGTGACGTCCTGCAGGTCGGTATTCACCAGCGTGAAGGCCGGCGCCTGGCTGCCGACGGCCGGCAGCTCGCCGTTGGTGTGGATCTCGTTGCCTTGCAGCGTAATCTTGGCCATGTCTGTTCTCCTTGGGATTTTTTCTGGATTGTATGTTGTGTCTTTCGATGGCCGCGCTAGGCCAGCGCGGTCCTGAGGGCCGCGACGTAGGCGTCGAGGTCGGCCCCGGTCTTGGTCTCGGTGGCACAGACCAGCAGGCAGTCCGCCATGTCCGGGTAGTCCTGACCGAGGTCGTAACCGCCCAGCACGCCCTGCTCGGCCATCTTCGCCAGCACACCGGCGGCGGGGCGGTCGAGCTTGAACACCACCTCGTGGAAGTGCTCGCCGCTGAACAGCGGCTGCACGCCCAGGGCCGCGACACGCTCGACCAGGGCCTGTGTGTTGGCATGACTGGCGGCCGCCACGCGTTCCAGACCCTCCGGCCCGAGCAGGGCCATGTGGATGGTGGAGGCGGTGACCACCAGCCCCTGGTTGGTGCAGATGTTCGAGGTGGCCTTGGAACGGCGGATGTGCTGCTCACGCGCCTGCAACGTGAGCACGAAACCGCGCTTGCCGTCGGCATCCACGGTACGTCCGACGATGCGCCCGGGCATCTGGCGGGCATGTTCCTGCCGGCAGCACATGAGGCCGTAATAGGGCCCGCCGGAGGACAGCGGCGCGCCCAGCGGCTGGCCGTCGCCACAGACGATGTCCACGCCATCGTCGCCCCACTCGCCCGGCGGGGTGAGCAGCGCGAGCGTGAGCGGGTTCACCACCGCGATCACCAGCACGTTGTTGGCCCGCGCCCAGCGGGTGAGCTCGTCCACCTCTTCCAGCGTACCGAAGAAATTTGGCTGCTGGATGACAAGCGCGGTGTAGTCCTCGCCTTCATAGGGCTTGAGCGTATCCAGCGAGACCCGGCCGCTGGCCGGGTCGAAGGGCACCTCCACCAGCTCGATCTCCTGGCCGTCCACGATGGCGTGCGTGGTGGCGCGATACGCTGGGTGCACGCTGGTCGGCACCAGGATGCGGCGCGACTTCGACTTGCGGTGGACACGCACGGCCATGAGCACGGCCTCGGCCAGCGCCGAGGCACCGTCGTACAGCGAGGCGTTGGAGACGTCCATGCCGGTCAGGCCGGTCATCATCGTCTGGTACTCGTAGATGAGCTGCAGCGTGCCCTGCGAGGCCTCGGCCTGGTAGGGCGTGTAGGCGCTGTAGAACTCGCCGCGGGTGGCGATCTGCCAGACGGCCGCCGGGATATGGTGCTCGTAGGCGCCCGCACCGATGAAGTTGAGCGCACCGGCATCCTGGGCTGCGCGGTCGCCCATCAGGCGGGTGATCTCCATCTCGCTCATGGCATCCGGGATGCCCCTGAGCTCACCCGTGCGCAGCTCGGCCGGGATCTCGTCGAACAGCGTCTCGATACTGGGCACACCGATGGTGGCCAGCATCTCGCGGATGTCGTCTTGCGTGTGCGGAATGAACGGCATGGTAAATCCTGTGATGTCGAAAGGGCCGCTACGACTCGAAGACGCTTACGCCTCTTCTTCCAGCAGCTTGTTGTACGCGTCGGCGTCCATCAGGCCGTTCAGGTCGTCGGCGTTTTCCGGGCGCAGCTTGAACAGCCAGCCGTCGCCGTAGGCGTCGTTGTTCACGGTCTCCGGCGCGTCGGCCAGCAGCTCGTTGCCTTCCACCACTTCACCGGCCAGCGGCGCGTAGACGTCGGAGGCGGCCTTGACGGACTCGACCACCGCGCAGGATTCCTCGGCGGCCAGGTTGGTGCCGGCCTCCGGGGTCTCGACGAAGACCAGGTCACCCAGCAGCTCCTGGGCATGATCGGTGACACCGACGGTGACGGTGCCGTCGCCGTTGTCGCGCACCCACTCGTGGCTCTTGGTGTATTTCAGGTCGGACGGTACGTTGCTCATGATGTGCCCCTCAAGGTTCAGTCAGTACGATTCGATTGTGACAATCAGAGTTCGATGCAGGCCTTGCCGTTGCGCACGAACGGCGGCTTGACGATGCGCGCCGGCAGGCGCTTGTTGCGGATCTCCACCTCGCAGCGCGCGTCGGTGCCCACGGGCACGCGGCCCATGGCGATGGCCACGCCCAGGGTCGGCGAGAAGGTGCCGCTGGTGACCTCGCCCTCGCCCACACCCTCGACAATGATCTTCTGGTGCGAGCGCAGCACGCCCTTGCCCTCCAGCACCAGGCCGACGAACTTCTGCTTCACACCCCCGGCCTTCTGCTGCTCCAGCGCCTGGCGGCCGATGAAGTCGCGTTCGGCCGGCTCCCAGGCCACGGTCCAGGCCAGGCCGGCCTCCAGCGGGGAGATGCCCTCGTCCATGTCGGTGCCGTAGAGGTTCATGCCGGCCTCCAGGCGCAGCGTGTCGCGCGCGCCCAGGCCGATGGGCTTGACGCCGGCGGCAGCCAGCGCGTCCCAGAAGCCGGGCGCGTCGGCATTCGGCAGCATGATCTCGAAGCCGTCCTCGCCGGTGTAGCCGGTACGGGCAATGAAGAGCTCGCCAAGCTGCTGGCCGACGAACACGCCCAGGTTCTCGGCGGCGGTGCGGTCGCCGTCCTCCAGGAGCGTGCAGACGATCTCGCGCGCCCTGGGGCCCTGCACGGCGATCATGGACAGCTCGTCGCGCTCGGTGAGGCTGAGGTCGAAGCCCTCGGCCTGGCGGCGCATCCAGGCCAGGTCCTTGTCGCGCGTGGCGGCGTTGACCACCACGCGGTAGAAGTCGTCGGCCAGATAATAGGTGATGAGGTCGTCGATGACGCCGCCACGCTCGTTGAGCATGCAGCTGTACAGCGCCTTGCCCGGGGTCCTGAGCTTGGCGATGTCGTTGGCCAGCAGGTGGCGCAGGTAGTCGCGCACGCCCGCGCCGCGCAAATCGACCACGACCATGTGCGAGACGTCGAACATCCCGGCGGCCTCGCGGACGGTGTGATGCTCCTCGATCTGGGAGCCGTAGTGGATGGGCATCTCCCAGCCGGCGAAGTCCACCATGCGGGCCCCGGCTTCCAGATGCTTGTCGTACAGTGCGGTGCGATTGGCCATGTCATCTCCCAAACGAAAAAGGCGGCCGGCGGCAAGTCTGCCGTCGGCCGCCCCTCTGTCCGGTAACCTGAGAGATTGGGGCGCGGATGCGCTCCCCTCACCTTCGGTGGGCCCCACGGGGCCGCTCTCCAGAGCCAATCGAAGAGGCGCGAACGGCATATCCGGCGGCCTCAAAACCCTCGCGGTCCTTTTGCCTGAGCGTTTCCGGGCGGAAATTGCGCCTTCGGCGCCCGGGTGAACCGGGCCTCTCCCACGAGAATGTCGATCAGACCCGGGAATATAAACCAGCCCGCGCCGGATCGAAAGCCCGGTGGAGACCCACCTCCCGTCACGGCGGGGGAATTGATCCAGTTCAGTGCGGAGTCAGCCAGGCCTGCTATCATGCCCCGGTCGCAATCCGTCGAGGACCCGTAAACATGCAGACACTTGTCAGACTCGCCCTTCTTCCCCTGGCCCTGTTCATGTCGGCCGCCCTGGCAGGGACGCCCGTGACCACCAGCGACGCCTGGGTTCGCGAGGCCCCGCCCGGCGCGCCGATGATGGCCGGCTACCTGGTGCTGACCAACGACTCCAACGCCGATCGCGCCCTGGTGGCGGCCGAGAGTACGGATTTCGGCGCCATCGAGCTGCATCGCTCGGTGTTCGAGGACGGAATGGCCCGCATGGTCCCGCAGGAGAGCATCCCGGTGCCGGCCGGCGGCCGCACGGAGCTCAAACCCGGCGACTACCACCTCATGCTCATGAAGCCCAGGCGCGCCCTGCGCGCCGGCGAGGTCACCGAGATCTCCCTGCGCTTCGACGACGGCAGCACGCTCACCGTGCGCGCCGAGGTGCGTCGCGCCGCCATGGGCGGCGAGATGCCACATAGCCACGGCGATCATGAGCACATGGACCACGCCCACTGAGCACCGATTATCGGTGAAACACCCCGGCCCATCCGGGCCGGGGCTTACACGCTGCCCCCCTTCATACAGACTCGTGAATCCGCCCGGCCGGACCCGCGTTCGCCACGCCCGGCACGACACAAGGCCATGAACCCTATGCGGTTTTAGCCGTGCGGCAACATGCGCCGCACGAAAGCGGTGCGCTACACTCGCAGTTACCAAGCCGGCCCTGCAACCGGTACACGTCACGGACATGACCCGATACCCTTCCTACAGGCACCGCGGCTGGGCGCTGCTCCTCGGTCTGCTGGCCTGCCTGCCGGCCGCCACCCTCGCCGACGTCGCCGCCGACGACGCGCTGCGCATCGGCGTGCTGTCCGTCGAGCCGCCCGCGCGCAGCCATGCCGACTGGCAGCCCTTCGCGCGGTACATGAGCGAACACCTCGGGCGCCCCATCCGCCTCATTGCGCCGCGCGGCTTCGACGCCATGCGGGACGCCATCCGCGCCGGCGAACTCGATTTCTTCTACATCAACGGTCATATCCACTACCGGCTCAAGCAGGAAGGCTACTCGCTGGGCGTGCTGCAGATGATCAATATCGAGGACGGCAACGTCAGTCAGAGCCACATCTTCGTGCGCGCCGACAGCGACATCCGCTCCGTGCAGGACCTGCGCGAAAAACGCATCGCCTACGTCAGCCCCATGGGCGCGGGTTCCTACCTCGCACCGCGCGCCTACCTCTACGAGCAGGGCGTGGCGAGCGGCATCGAGACAGAGGAACTGTTCACCAACAACCACGCCAACTCCGTGTACGGCGTGCTGCTGGGCGACTACGACGCGGCCGCCCTGTGCCGCCTGCGCTACGAGCTGCTGAGCGAAAAGATGGAGATGGAAGAGCTGGCGGTGATCGGTGTCAGCTTCGAGTACGCCGAACACGTCATCGCCGCCCGTCCCGGCCTGCCGCCGGAACTGGTCGAGCGGTTCCGCGAGGTCGGTACCGCGATGCGCGACGACCCCGCGGGACGCGCCATCCTCGATGACATGCGTCCCAACAAGATCCGCTCCTTCGTACCCTATGATCCGGCCATCGAGGCCATCACCCGGCGCCAGCTCGAGGTGGCGCGGATCGGGGCCGGAGAATGAAGCTGTCGCTGTCCAGTCGACTGCTGCTCAGCCTGGTCGTGGTGTTCCTCCTCACCACGCTATGCCTCGGCTACATCCTGTTCGAGACCTCGGAGGCGCGTTTCGAGAAGGGTCGCGAAACGCAGGCCCGCACCCTCGCACGGGGGCTCGCCGAGGGCAGCCTCGACGCGCTGGCCGCGCGCGACTACGAACTGCTGGAGCGCTGGCTGCGCGCGTCGATCCCGCTGCCGGAATACGCCTACGCCTACATCTCGCGGCCCAACGGCATCATCACCGCCCACACGGAGCCCGGGCTGGTGGCAACGCGCACCGAGGCGCAGCGCCAGCTCGACGAGACACGGGTCACCCGCAGGACCTATCGGGAACAGCCGGTGGTCGAGGTCATCCAGCCCGTGTGGCTCGGCCGGCAGCACCTGGCGAACGCGCACGTCGCCTACTACGCCGAACATGAAAACCTGCTGGCAAGCGGGCACGCCTGGGTGCTCAGCGGCGCACTGCTGCTGTCGCTGTTGATCCTCACAACCGCCACCTACCTCATCCTGCGCCGCGTCGTCCGTCCGATGACGCGGCTGGCCACCCTCATTGACCGGTCGTCGATGGACGGCGCCCCCATCGACACCGCGCTGCTGGTGCGCACCGACGAGGTGGGGCTGCTGGCGCGCAACTTCGACGGGCTGCTGACACGGCTGGGGCAGAGCTACCGCGACCTCGCCCGGGAAAAGGACCGCGTACAGATCACGCTGGACTCGATCACCGACGCGGTCATCAGCACCGACGACGCTGGCCGCGTCGTCTACATGAACGCGCTCGCCCAGACCATGACCGGATGGTCACTGGCGGCGGCGGCCGGCAAGCCGGCCGATGACATCGTCGCGCTTAGCGAGGAAGGCAACACGCAGCCGATGCGCACGCGGATCGGACCCTGCCTGCAGCGCGGCGAGGATTATGTCGGCAAACAGCAACTCGCACTCAGCGCGCGCGACGGACGGGACTACGTCGTGCTGGAATCGGTTTCCACCCTGCGGGCGGGCGACGGCACGGTGCTGGGCGCGGTACTGGTGCTGCGCGACATCACCGAGGTCACGCAGATCACGCGCCGGCTCGACTACCAGGCCACGCACGACCGGGTAACCGGCCTCATCAACCGCTACGAGTTCGAACGACGCGTGGAACTCGCCCTGGACGACGCCCGGCGCAGCCACAGCGAGCATACCATCTGCTACATCGACCTCGACCAGTTCAAGATCATCAACGACACCGCCGGCCATGCCGCGGGCGACCACGTGCTGCGCACCCTCGCCAACCGGCTTTCGCAGCTTAATCTCTGCGAGGGCGACAACCAGCTCGCCCGGCTCGGCGGCGACGAATTCGCCATGCTGCTGTTGAACTGCCCGCTCGACCGCGCCGCGACCGAGGCCGAGACCATCCTGCAGGCCATCAAGGCCTCGCCCATCGAATGGGAGTCGCAGTCCTTCGAGCCCAGCGCGAGCATCGGCGTGGTCGCCATCACCCCCGCATCGGAGAACGTCATCCAGCTCATGAAGGAAGCGGACGTCGCCTGCTACTCGGCCAAGGACGAAGGGCGCGGCCGCATCTTCGTTTTCGATGCCAGCAACGGCGAGGACTCCATGCACCAGCGCGACATGCTGCGCGCCACCGCGCTGCGGGACGCGCTGACCAGCGCGCGCCTGCGGCTCGTCGCGCAGCCCGTCGTCGCACTGGCCGACGATGACGCCAGGCCCCACTACGAACTGCTGCTGCGCATGATCGACCACGACGGACAGATCGTCTCGGCCGGCCCGTACATCCCTGCCGCCGAACGTTTCGGGGTCATGCAGTCCATCGACCGCTGGGTGGTGGACGCGGCCCTGCAGCTGGTGAACGACCCGCGCCACGACATCGGCAACGCCATACTCTCGATCAACATCTCCGGCAACTCGCTGGGCGACGACCGCTTCCTCGCCTTCGTCTGCGAGGCCATGCGCACCCACGAGGCCCCGGGCAGCCAGATCTGCTTCGAGATCACCGAGACCGCCGCCGTCAGCCACCTCGCACGCGCGCAGGCCTTCATCGCCGCCCTGCGCGAGCTCGGCTGTCGCTTTGCGCTGGACGACTTCGGCAGCGGCCTGTCGTCGTTCATGTACCTCAAGAAGCTGCCGGTGGACTACCTCAAGATCGACGGCGCCTTCGTCAAGGACATGACCGAAGAGCCCACCGACGCCGCCATGGTCGCCGCCATCAACGAAGTCGGCCACGTCATGGGCATGAAGACCATCGCCGAGTTCGCCTCCTCCGAGGCCATCATCGCCCGCCTGCGCGAACTGGGCGTCGACTATGCACAAGGCTATGCACTGGGCAAGCCGCAGGAACTGACGGAGATCCTGCCACGGCGCCGGGCTTGATTAGGGTCGCGAATTACGAGTTCCAAGTCGCAAGTTGCAAGTCGCGTAAGCGGTGCCAGCCGCGATGCCCATGCCCGGGCAACGTGCCGAACCTGGTCGCGCCTCGCAGCGCTCCTACCAATCCGGCCCCGTAGGAGCGGTGCCAGCCGCGATGCCCATGCCCGGGCAACGTGCCGAACCTGATCGCGCCTCGCAGCGCTCCTGCCGACCCCGCAGGCGCGGCGTTCACATCCGCCGGGTGCGCACCGCGATCAGCCGGCTCCGTCCACGTTGCGCTGCAGCCAGAATTCCAGCAGGGCCAGGTGCCAGAGCTTGCTGCCCTTGATGCGGGTGAGGTGGCTCTCGGGGCTGGCCAGCAGCTTTTCGACGTAGGCGCGGCGGTAGAGCCCGCGCTCGCGCGCGGCCTGCGAGTCGAGGATGTCGCGCATGAACTCCAGGAACTCGCCGCGCACGTACTTGAGCGCCGGCACCGGGAAATAGCCCTTGGGCCGGTCGATGACACTGTCCGGCATGAGGCCACGGGCGATCTTTTTCAATGCGTACTTGCCGCCATCGCGCAGTTTCAGCTCCGGCGGCATGCGCGCGGCGAGTTCCACCAGCTCGTGGTCGAGGAAGGGCACGCGCGCCTCCAGGCCCCAGGCCATGGTCATGTTGTCCACGCGCTTGACCGGGTCGTCGACGATGAGCGTGGTGGTATCCAGGCGCAGCACGGCGTCGATGAAGGTCTCGGCCCCGGGCTCGTTCAGGAGTTCGTCGATGAGCACCGAGGTGTGATCCTCGCCCACATGGGCGGGCTCGAGCATCTCGGCGAACTCGGCGTGGTCGCGGTCGAAGTAATGGGAACGGAAGCGCTCGAGGTGGCTGCCCTGGGCCGCGTCCATCTCGGGATACCAGAAGTAGCCGCCGAAGACCTCGTCCGAGCCCTGGCCGGACTGCACCACCTTGACCTCCTGCGAGACCTGCTCGGAGAGCAGGTAGAAGGCCACCGCGTCCTGCCCGACCATGGGCTCGGTCATGGCGTCCACGGCCTCGGGCAGGCGCCTGAGCACCTCGCTGTTGGGGATGTGGTACTTGTAGTGACGCGTATTGAAGCGCTCCACCACCTGGTCGGAGTACTCGAACTCTCCGCCCTTCTCCTCGGGCTGGTCCTCGAAGCCGACGGTGAAGGTGCGGATGTCCTCCACCCCGGCCTCGGCCAGCAGGCCCACCAGCAGGCTGGAATCCAGGCCGCCCGAGAGCAGCACGCCCACCGGCACGTCGGCGATGCGCAGGCGCTTGTCGACGGCGTCCTTGAGCGCCTGGTGTATGGCCTCGATCCACTCGGCCTCGGTGCGCGGCTCGGCCGGCCGGGTGGCCTCGAGCCGCCAGTAGCGCGAGAGCCGCGTGGAGCCGTCGACCTCGACGGTGAGGGTGTGGGCCGGCGGGATCTTGCGCACGCCCTGGAGCACGGTGCGCGGCGCCGGCACCACGGCATGCAGCGAGAACTGGTGATGCAGGGCGACGGGATCGAGCGCGGTATCCACCCCGCCGGCGGCGAGCAGGGCCTGGATGCTGGAGGCGAAGCGGAAGTGCTCGCCGGTCTGGCTGTAGTACAGCGGCTTGATGCCCATGCGGTCGCGGGCCACGAACAGGCGGCGCGCGTTCATGTCCCAGATGGCGAAGGCGAACATGCCGTGCAGGCGCTCCACGCAGGCCTCGCCCCACTCGGCGTAGGCCTTGAGGATCACCTCGGTGTCGCCGTGCGAGAAGAAGTGATGCCCGGCCCGCTGCAGCTCGTCACGCAGCCGCGGGTAATTGTAGATGGTGCCGTTGAACACCAGCGCGAGCCCCAGCTCGGCATCCACCATGGGCTGGCTGGCCTGCACCGAGAGGTCGATGATGGACAGCCGCCGGTGGCCGAAGGCCAGCGCGCCGTCGGAATAGCTGCCCTCGTGGTCCGGGCCACGGCGCTCCAGCCGGTCCAGCATGCGCCGGATGCGGTCGAGCTCGGCGCGGCGCCCGTCCAGGCGCAGTTCTCCGCAGATGCCACACATGTCTCGTCAGTCCTTCTGCAAAATGGGTTTGCCCCAGCCGCCACCGCCGGGAGTCTCGATGCGAAGGCGGTCGCCGGGGCCGGCCTCGCGGCTGATCTTGGGCGGCAGGATCTCGTCGTTGAGGCGGTTGATGCCCGGTGCGCCGGGCGCACCGCCCGCCTGTCCCCAGGGGGCGTGGCGGCGGCGCTCGGTGAGCAGGGTGAAGCGCACCGGGCGCAGGAATTCGTATTCGCGAATCAGGCCGTCGCCCCCGGGGCGCTGCCCGGCGCCACCCGAGCCCCGGCGCAGGGCGTAGCGGCGCACGCGCACAGGATAGCGCATCTCCAGTACCTCCACCGGGGTGTTGCGGGTGTTGGTCATGTGCGTCTGCACGGCCGACAGCCCGCCGCCCACCGCCCCGGCACCCATGCCGCCGCCCAGAGTCTCGTAATAGCCCCAGGCGTGCGCCCCGGACTCGCCCATGGCGAGGTTGTTCATGCTGCCCTGGCTGGCGGCCGGGATGCGTTCGGGCAGGGCCTGGCCCAGCGCGCCCATCACCGCATCCACCACCCGCGAGCTGGTCTCGACATTGCCGGCGGCCACGGCGGCCGGGCGGCGGGCGTTGAGCAGGCAGCCCTCGGGGACCGTGAGCGTGACCGGGCGGAAGCTGCCGGCGCAGGCCGGGGTCTGCGCCGGCATCAGGCAGCGCAGCACGTAGAACACGCCGGCGGCGGTCACCGACAACGGACAGTTGATGTTGCCGGCCACCTGCCCCGCCGTGCCCGTGAAGTCCACCGCCACGCGGCCGTCGGCCACGGTCACGGCCACCCGGATCGCGATGTCCGCGTGGCCCAGGCCGTCGTCGTCCATCACGTCGGCGTAGTGGTAGGTCCCGTTGGGCAGGGCGCGCAGGGCCGACAGCGCGAGGCGCTCGGCGTAGTCGTTGAGCGCGGCCAGGGCCTCGCCATAGGCGGCCAGCCCCATGCCATCCACCAGCTCGCCCAGGCGCGCAAGCCCGCGCCGGTTGGCGGCGATCTGGGCGGCGAAGTCGCCCTGCGCGTCGCGCGGGTTGCGCGTGGCCTGCGTGATCTCGGCCAGGCGCGTCGCGTTCACCTCCCCCGCCCGCACGATGTGCCCCGGCGGGATCACCAGGCCCTCCTCGTGGAGATCGCGGGAGATCGGCATCGAGCCCGGGCTTTCCGCGCCGATATCCGCATGATGCGCGCGGTTGGCGACGAAGCCGGCCAGCGAACCGGCCACGAACAGCGGGGCGATGACGGTGACGTCCGGCAGGTGCGTGCCGCCGAGGAAGGGGTCGTTGAGCATCACCATGTCGCCGGGCTGCCAGTCCAGCCCGGCCACCACGTCGGCCATGGCATAGGCCATGCTGCCCAGGTGCACGGGAATGTGGGCAGCCTGGGCGCAGAGCGCACCGCGGGCGTCGAACACCGCGCAGGAGTAGTCCAGCCGGTCGCGGATGTTGGGCGAGAAGGCCGCGCGGCGCAGCTGCGCGCCCATCTCCTCGCAGACCGCCTCGATGCGGCGGGCGAACAGACTGAGCTCGATGGGGTCGAGTGCCGGCATGACGATTGGATGAATATGGCTCGGTAAAAAGTGGGCGTTATTGCATTGCCCCGGCGGGCTGTCCTATCTTAACCGGTTTACGGTGCGTTCACCGCATCATGGAAAATCAACGACATAAGCAGGAGACTATCATGGCCCACGAACTTCCGGATCTGCCCTACGCCAAGAACGCCCTGGAACCCCACGTCTCCGCCGAGACGCTGGAGTACCACCACGGCAAGCACCACGCCGCCTACGTGAACAACCTGAACAACCTGATCCCGGGCACCGAGTTCGAGAACAAGTCGCTCGAGGACATCATCAAGACCGCCCCGGCCGGCGGCGTGTTCAACAACGCGGCCCAGGTGTGGAACCATACGTTCTACTGGAACTGCATGAGCCCGAACGGCGGCGGCGAGCCCACCGGCGCACTGGCCGATGCCATCAACAAGGCCTTCGGCTCCTTCGCCGACTTCAAGGAGAAATTCTCCACCTCCGGCGCCACCAACTTCGGCTCCGGCTGGACCTGGCTGGTGAAGAAGGCCGACGGCTCCGTGGACATCATGAACACCAGCAACGCCGGCTGCCCGCTGACCGAGGGCGTCACCCCGCTGCTGACCATGGACGTGTGGGAACACGCCTACTACATCGACTACCGCAACGCCCGACCGAAGTACATCGAGGCGTTCTGGAACGTCGTGAACTGGGACTTCGTCGCCAAGAACTTCGGCGGCTGAGCCACAACCCAGGGCATCGACGATGCGGGCGCCTCGGCAACGGGGCGCCCGTTTTATTTATTGTGGCTTAACAACAAGTTATACTGCGCAGTTCGTCGGCAGCGCAGTGCTGCCTTTTTTCTTTCTGGGAGTGTGAAACGGAATGAACCCGGTACTGATGGCCAACTATGCCCGCCTGCCCGTGGCCTTCGCGCGTGGCGAGGGGGCCTGGCTGTGGGATACGGACGGCGAGGCCTACCTGGACGCCCTGTCCGGCATCGCCGTCTGCGGCCTGGGCCATGCCCACCCGGCGGTGGCCAAGGCCCTGTGCGAGCAGGCGAACACGCTCGTCCACACCTCCAACGTGTACCGCATTCCGCGACAGGAGCAGCTCGGCGAGCGCCTGCACGCGCTCACCGGCATGGACCGCGCCTTCTTCTGCAACTCCGGGGCCGAGGCCAACGAGGCCGCGATCAAACTCGCGCGCCTGCACGGCCACCACCGGGGCATCGCCAACCCGGCCATCGTGGTGATGGAGGGCAGCTTCCACGGCCGCACCCTGGCCACGCTCTCGGCCACCGGCAACGCGAAGATCCAGGCCGGCTTCGAGCCGCTGGTGTCCGGCTTCATCCGCGTGCCGCATGGCGACCTCGCCGCCATCGAGGCGCTGGCGGACAACCCGGACATCGTCGCCGTGCTGGTCGAGCCCATCACCGGCGAGGGCGGCATCCGCGTGCCGGCGCCGGGCTACCTCCAGGGCATCCGCCGGCTCTGCGATGCACGCGGCTGGCTGATGATGCTCGACGAGATCCAGACCGGCGTCGGCCGCACCGGCCGCTGGTTCGCCTATCAGCATGAGGACGTGCTGCCCGACGTGCTGTCGCTGGCCAAGGGACTGGGCAACGGCGTGCCGATCGGCGCCTGCCTGGCGCGCGGCGCGGCGGCCGAGGTCTTCGGCCCGGGCACCCACGGCAGCACCTTCGGCGGCAACCCGCTGGTCTGTGCCGCCGCACTGGCCGTGCTGGACACCATCGAGCAGGACGACCTCGTTGCCCATGCCGGGCAGATGGGCACCTACCTGCTCGAGGGATTCCGCACGCGCCTGGGCGATCTCGCCGGCGTGAACGACGTGCGCGGCAAGGGCCTGATGCTCGGCATCGAACTCGACCGCCCCTGCCCCGAACTGGTCAAGCAGGCGCTGAAGAAGCGCCTGCTCATCAACGTGACGGCCGGCAGCGTGATCCGTCTGCTGCCGCCGCTCATCCTGAACCGTGAAGAGGCGGACCGTATCCTGGATACGGTCGAGACGCTCGTTCGCGAGTTTCTCGCTGCCTGAGTAACGAGGAGATACCAATGACCGTCCGACACTTCCTGAGCCTGCTGGACCTCTCCGCCGATGAGCTGCGCGGGATCATCAACCGCGCCATCGAGCTCAAGGCGATGCAGCAGCGGCGCGAGATCTTCGAACCACTGAAGAACCGCACGCTCGGCATGATCTTCGAGAAGTCCTCCACGCGCACGCGCGTGTCCTTCGAGGTCGGCATGGCGCAGTTCGGCGGTCACGCGTTGTTCCTCTCCCCGCGCGACACCCAGCTCGGCCGCGGTGAGCCCATCGAGGACACCGCCCGCGTGCTGTCACGCATGGTCGATGGCATCATGATCCGCACCTTCGAGCACGACAAGATCGTACGCTTCGCCGAGCACTCGCAGGTGCCGGTCATCAACGGGCTCACCGACCTGGTGCATCCCTGCCAGCTGCTGGCCGACCTGCAGACCTACTTCGAGCAACGCGGTGACATCCGCGGCAAGACCGTGGTCTGGGTGGGCGACGGCAACAACATGTGTCACTCATGGATCAACGCGGCGCGCCTGCTCGACTTTACCGTGCATGTCGCCTGCCCCGAGGGCTACGACCCGCTGCCCGAGTTCGTCGAACCGGCCGGCGAGCGCGTGAGGATCATGCGCGACCCGCTCGCGGCCGCGAAGGACGCCGACCTCATCGTCACCGACGTCTGGGCCAGCATGGGCCAGGAAGAGGAACAGGCCCAGCGCCGGCGCGCCTTCGCCGACTTCCAGGTGAATGCCGAGCTCATGCTCAAGGCCAGGACCGATGCCCTGTTCATGCACTGCCTGCCCGCGCATCGCGAGGAGGAGGTCACCACCGAGGTCCTCGAGGGCGGGCAGAGCGTGGTGTGGGACGAGGCCGAAAACCGCCTGCACGCGCAAAAGGCCCTGCTCGAGTTCCTGATGGCCGAGAAGGTCTGACCCAGGAGTCTCGACCCAGTCACCATGCCCCACCGCAACGCCCAGCCCCGCCTCCGCGTCCTGCTCGGCTCGGCCATCACCATGGGGCCGGGCAAGGCCGACCTGCTGGAGGCGATCGAGGCCACCGGCTCCATCTCTGCCGCAGCGCGCGCCATGGGCATGTCCTATCGGCGCGCCTGGCAGCTCGTGAACACCATGAACCAGAGCTTCAGGAAGCCCGTGGTGGACACCGCCACGGGCGGCAGCGGCGGTGGCGGTGCACGCGTTACCGACTTCGGCCGCGACGTGCTGACACGCTACCGCCACATGGAAACCATCGCCGCGCAGGCGGTCGACGCCGAACTCCGGGAGTTTCTCCGGCTGCTCTCGCCCCCATCCAAATCCTGATCACGCGCCGCGGGACATGCTTGCGCTCCCGCTATGTTTGACGGATTATTACGCACCTGGCCGAAACCGCACCGCCACCGCGCGGTTCTTTTTATCGCGCGCGATATGACAAGCGAAATACAGCGACATCGAATGGATATCCCTCAGATCCCGCGCTCGCGCGCGACGAGCCCCTTGAACGTACTCCTCATCGACGACCAGCCCATCGTTCACGAGGGCTACAAACGGCTACTGCAACGCATCGACAAATCCATTCGCGTGCACAGCTCGACGAGCGCGAAGGGCGGCTACCTGACCTATGGCGACATCCACCCGCAGGTTGTCGTCCTCGAGATGACGCTCGCCGACGGAAGCGGCCTGGAGGTCATGAAGCGCCTGCTCAAGCGGGACCCGAAGGCAAAGGTCATCCTGTCCAGCGCGCACGAGAGTCCGATCTACATCGCCCGGGCACACGAACTGGGCGCGGCCGGCTATCTCTGCAAGCGCAGCGCAGTACCGAAGCTGGTATCGGCAATCACCAGCGTGGCCGCCGGCGGCACGTTCTTCTGCAAATGCGCTGCCGACGACCTGGCCTCGGATGAACCCATGCCACTCGACCGGCTTTCCAATCGCGAGTTCGACGTCTTCCGACTGCTGGCCGAGGGTCATCGCGCCTCCGAGATCGCGGAGTTCCTGAACATCAGTCCGAAGACCGCGTCCGTACATCAGACGCGAATCATGGCGAAGCTCGGACTCAGCAATCTGGCGCAACTCGCTAGACTCGCGATACGCCATGACATCATTTCGTTCTAGCGTCACCGCAACTATCGAAAGAAGCGCTTGACCGAGCGAGACAGCCATCCTCCCTCGTTGGCATCCGAGGTCAGATTGATCATCTTTTCCTTGACCGCCCCCTGGTAATCGCGATCGTCCTTGCGGATGTGCTCGAACAGCCAGATGGTGAGGGAGTTGCTCAGCTCATGGGCAACATCTTCACCGGCGACATGGCGGTACTTGTATTCCTTCGCCTTGTCGATAAAGCGCTCGTGCAGCTTCTTGTGCGCGCGCGTGAACACGTAACCGGCATCCTCCATCAGCGCTTCTTCGAAGGCAAAATGGGACTCTGTATAGTCGATCAGCGAATCGATGACTCCACCCACCAGCGCCTGGTCACCGCGACCACCGGCGTTATGCAGGTCGACGATCAGGTCTACGATGCGCTGGTGCTGCTGATCGATGACGGGAATTCCCAGGTCGAGATCTTTCTGCCATTTGATCGTCATGACATACCCTCTAAGAGTGATTTTGTAGGTTTCAGGATTTCGGATCGGCCGGCACGGTGAGGTCACACCGCACCGGCCTTCATTGGATGGATTTGGTTTGGCGCATCACCGACGGGTACCGCCAACAGTGTTGGAACGCCCCCCGACTCGAAGTCGGCTGGCCGGGTCGACGTGATGGCGGACGGCGTGACCATGATCGATGACCGCAGGGCCACCTGGGTGTCCAATGGCATCCATCGCACGAGCCCCACGGCTGCCGGGACGGGACGGCATCACCACGCCCCGCTTTTCGTCTGCATGGGATCACCGACGGTCGCGCATCATGGTCGGTAGCCTCGGTGTCTTCAGTGACTGTAGTCACTGAAGACACCCCAGCAACGAAGCGACGCGAAGTAGCCGAGTACCGCAGTCAACCAAGCACCGCGACATCCCGCTAGAACCATGCTCATTGAGCGTCGCGCCTTTAGCGCACCGGGCCCGCACATTAGACACAACAATTGGATGGTTATTATCCACGGACGCCCCTCGACCATGCACTACGATAATTTCGTATTCTTCGCATCGAATCAGTCAACGGGTGTTGCATTGTGCATTATGCATGAACGACTATAACGGTGGGCGCCCGGCACGCGTTACGAGTCAGCCGGGACCGCGTTTAACTGTACGTATCAGCAGAGACAAACATGCCGAACCAACCTCAACTGGAGATCAGCGTCACCGCGGCTCGTGAACTGGCAGCGATCGGCCTGGCCGTCCTGATGGATATTCGACAGCCCTTCGAGCTGGCGCTCGAGGGCGAGGTGGAACACGCGGTCTCACTGCCGCTGTTCCGTCTCAAACAGCTGCTGGGGCACCAGCTGACGGAAGACGAACAGGAGCTGCTGGACGCCGACGAGCCGGACGAGCGAGACATCCGTCATTTTCTCGCCCTGATCAACCAGCACCATATTGGCCGCGACCAGATCCTGCTCTGCCTGTGCAACAGCGGCCGCCGCAGCCTGCATGCCGCGGCCCTGCTGCGTGAACTCGGTTATGCGCGCAGCCTGTCGGTTCGCGGCGGGATACGCGCCTGGCATGCAAGCCCGGCCCGGGACAGCTGAGCCACAGCCAAATCCTCGATAAAACAACAACAGGAGAAGCAGAAATGCGCTTCAACAAAATTGCGATGATCATTCGAAAGCGGCTCGCCGCCTTGCTCGTAGTCATCGCGTTTTCCTCGACTCAGAGCTCGGCTGTGGCCGACGAGGTCCTGGTCGCCGTTGCCTCCAACTTCACCGGTGCGATCACGGTAATCGCCGAGCGCTTCGAACAGCAAACCGGCCATGACGTTGTGCTCAGCTTCGGCTCCACCGGCAAGCACTACGCCCAGATTCGCCACGGCGCGCCCTACCACGCCTTCTTCGCCGCCGACGTGACGCGACCGCGGCTGCTGGAAGACGAGGGACAC
>Ga0129302_1000739_pt1 | contig 24252 bp, 23 predicted proteins | sample BlaSprsedimmetaG_FD_94476 | JGI IMG/M metagenome (GOLD analysis project Ga0129302, IMG submission 94476) | Hot spring sediment bacterial and archeal communities from California, USA to study Microbial Dark Matter (Phase II) - Blank Spring... | ecosystem: Environmental > Aquatic > Thermal springs...
CGTTTCTGCCATTCCACGAGACTTATGACCGGCATTTTCATGGCAAGACCTCCAAATCGTATTATGTTGATCTTGCTTTAAAAAATAATCATTCAGCTGAATATTGTTAATAGCCACTTTATTCTATGTAATTTGGCAAGGTGAAGTCAAGGGAAAGGATGGGATTGAGGCGCCATACTCGGCCGTAACCGCGGGCATCGTTTTCTCCGGTACCAGGCGTCCTGTTTGACTTTTTTACCGGCGTGCATACAATGGATTAAAAAGTGTAAGTAAAATTTTCTCAGTGCACGGAACTCAATGAAGGGAGGCACGTCATGGCGAAAAAGAAAGAGAAAGCGGAGCTTGTCACCAAGGAGGAAACACGGCCGGATACCTATTTTAACGAGATGGAGCGGCAGTTCGAGCGATTTTTTCGCCAGCCCTTTCCCTTTATGCCGTCCATGCTGTTTCGTGATTTACCACGGGCGACGGAACTCACCCCTTCGGTGGATATTTTCGAGGAAGGGGCGGAATTGGTCGTGAAGGCTGATCTGCCGGGCATTGCCAAGGATGATCTCAACGTTTCCATCACCGAAAACACCTTGACCATCACCGGTGAAAAAAAGAAGGAGGAAAAGGTCGAAAAGAAAGATTACCACCGGTTTGAACGGTCGTACGGTTCATTCAGCCGGAGCTTTCGACTGCCGGACAACGTCAGCGCCGACAAGGCCAAGGCGTCGTTCAAGGACGGGGTGCTGGAGATCAGGGTGCCTAGGACCAGGGAGAGCAAACAGAAAAAGATCACCATCACCTGAAAAGCCGGCTCAGAAACAGGTAGAACTGCGGGGCCCCGTCATTGCGGGATGACCGGGCCCCTGCTTTTCTGCGCGCCGGTCTTGCCGCTGGCCGCGCGGCTGGCGTTCGGAGGTGCCCTGAAAGGGGAGCGGTTCCTATTGTCCGCTCAGTCGCCGCCTTTCCCGGCCGGCATGACGGCGTCCTCCTCCCCGGCCAGCCCGTAGGCGGCACGGACCTTGTTTTCAATATCACCCATCATCTCGGGATGCTCCTTGAGAAAGGTTTTGGCGTTCTCCCGGCCCTGGCCGATGCGCTCATCCTGGTAGGCGTACCAGGCGCCGCTTTTGTCGATGATCCCCAGTTCGACGCCCAGATCGAGCAGATCACCGGTTCTGGAGATGCCTTCGCCGTAGATGATGTCGAATTCGGCGGTCTTGAAGGGCGGCGCTACCTTGTTCTTGACGACCTTGACCTTGGTCCGGTTGCCGATGGATTCCTGTCCGTCCTTGATCTGACTGATTTTACGGATGTCGAGACGGATCGAGCTGTAGAACTTGAGGGCGTTGCCGCCCGGCGTGGTTTCCGGGTTGCCGAACATCACTCCGATCTTCATTCTGATTTGATTGATGAAGATCAGCACCGTGTTGGTCCGTTTGAGCACCCCGGTGAATTTGCGCATGGCATGGGACATCAGCCGGGCCTGAAGGCCGACATGCTGGTCGCCGACATTGCCGTCGATCTCCGCCCGGGGCACCAGGGCGGCGACCGAATCGATGACGATGATGTCCACCCCGCCGCTGCGCATCAGGAGTTCAGCAATCTCCAGGGCCTGCTCGCCGAAATCGGGCTGGGAGATCAGCAGATTATCAGTATCGACACCAAGCCGCTGGGCATACGCCGTATCCAGGGCATGTTCGGCGTCTATGAATGCCGCGGTGCCGCCGCGGCGCTGCGATTCGGCGATGGCATGCAGCGCCAGGGTCGTTTTGCCTGACGATTCCGGGCCGTATATTTCCGTCACCCGGCCGCGCGGCAGCCCGCCGACGCCGAGGGCGATGTCAAGACTGAGGGCGCCGGTGGGGATAACCGGAATTCTTTCCAGCTCATGCTCCCCGAGCCGCATGATCGACCCTTTGCCGAACTGCCGCTGAATCTGGATAATGGCGTTGTCCACGCTTTTGATTCGTCCTGCAGCCTTGTTTTCAACCGCACCTGCCATGCTGTTCTCCTCTATGGGTTTCATAATGCCCGCCGCACCAGATCAAGGGCGGTCTGGGCGGAAATTTCCTGGATTTCTCGCCGATTGCCGGAAAAAGTGTACAGATGGTCCGTGACCGTGCCGCCGATGCACAGTCCGAAAAAGACGGTGCCGACAGGCTTTTTGTCGGTGCCGCCGGATGGTCCGGCGATCCCGGTCACCCCGATCGCGACCTCGACCCCGGCGCGCCGCTGAATGCCCTCGGCCATGGCCCTGGCAACAGGGGCGCTGACAGCGCCGTGCTCGACCAGCAGCGAACTGTCAACGTTCAGCAGTCGTTCTTTGAGAAAATTGCTGTAGGCGACCACGCCGCCGGCGAACCAATGCGAACTGCCGGCTACTTCGGTGATTTTGCCGGCCAGGAGGCCGCCGGTGCAGGACTCGGCCACGCCCAGGCACCGGTTCTGTTGCAGCAGCAGACTCCCCACTACCGAGGCCAGGGACTCCTGGTCGCAGCCGTACAGGAAATCACCGAGCAGGGCGGTAATCGAGGAGTCCGCATTGGCGAACAGGGCGTCTGCCTCCTCTGCATTCCGGCCGGTCACGGTCAGACTGACATGCACTTCGCTGTCCACGGGATAGTAGCCGATTTTGAGCTGCGGCGTTTTTTCCATGTGCCGCAGGGACTCGTTGATCATGTTTTCACCGAGGCCGAAAGTACGATATACCCGCTGCCGGAAATGATGCCGCTTGTCGGATGACCAGCCGGCCAGGCAGGGGAGGACATGATCGACCATCAGCTCCTTCATCTGCGCCGGGACGCCGGGCAGAAAAAAGATCGGGGTCGCGTCATCCACCAGCAGATAGCCGGCCATTCGCGATTCCGCGTTGAGCACCTCCGCGCCCTGGGGCAGCCAGGCAAGCTTTTCCAGCAAGGCCTGGTCGTCCGTCCCACCCCTCAGCCGGGCGCGGATTTTGTTCAGGATCCCCCGGTGCAGGGTGGGCGGTCGGTTCAGGGCCTCGGACACGGCCTCATTGGTCAGGTCGTCACTGGTGGCCCCGAGCCCGCCGGTGACAATGACAAAATCAACCCGGTGGATCGCCCTTTTCAGGGCCTCCCCGATCAGTGCCGGAGCGTCGCCGATGGTATGCATGGCAACGATTTCATGTCCGGCGGCGAAAAGCTGCCTGGCGGCAAAACCGCTGGTGGTGTTGATGATGCGGCCCGACGTCAGCTCATCGCCGATGGCTATTATTTCACCGATCATGTGGTCAAGTAAAAGGAGCGGGTTGAGGGACGTTTTCCCGGATCGTTACTTTACCTGTTTCGGGCCATTATCTCAAGCTGCGTCTGCACGGCGGTGCCGAATATGGTGCCGTCGGCCAGGAACCTGTCCAGGCGGACCGGAACGATGGTTCCTTTCAGCCGCGAGTCGCCCTCGAAGCGGACAGGGATGTAATTGTCCGAAAAACCCTGGAGCAGTCCGCTGGTTCGGTGGACCCGCTCGACCAGAACCTGGCGCACGGTGCCGAAATGGAGCCCATGGAAACGGGACCGCAAGGCCTGGTCAAGCTCGCGCAAGCGCCGGACGCGCCGGTCTTTTATCTTCTTGGGGATTTGTCTGTTCATGGATGCCGCCAGGGTGCCGGGCCGCCTGGAGTAGGGAAAGACATGCAGATAGGTGACCGGCAGGTCGGCAAGCAGCCGGAAGGTGTTGTCGTGGGCGGCTTCCGTTTCTCCGGGAAAACCGCAGAGAATGTCGCAGCCGATCGCCGCCGGGGGAACCGCATCGGCGATCCTGGTGACGGTACGGCAGAATTCTTCCGCGGAGTAGCGGCGGTTCATCCTGGCGAGGATATCGTTGTCCCCGCTCTGGAGGGGGATGTGCAGGTGCGGCATGAAATTGGGCTCGTTGTTCATGAGGTCAAGGAGCCGGTCATCGACCTCGGTCAGTTCCACGGAACTGAGGCGGAAGCGCATGGCTGGAAAATCCCGGCAGAGCCGGGCAAGAAGAGTCGTCAGCGATATCCCCCCGGCAAGGTCCAGGCCGTACTTGCCGACGTTGATGCCGGTAATGACGATTTCCCGGTATCCTTCCCCGGCAAAGACGGCTGTCTGTTCAAGGACCTGTGCCAGGGGCAGGCTTCTGCTTCTCCCTCTGGTGTACGGGACGATGCAGTAGGAGCAGAAGTTGTCGCAGCCGTCCTGGATCCGTAAAAAGGCCCGGGTGCGGCCGCTGAAGCGGCGGACCGGCAGATGGGTGATCTCCTTTTTCAGGCGGATGTTGCCCATCAGCACAGACAGTTCGCAGGTGCGTTCCGTCAGGGCTGCTTCAACAACCAGGTGCTTGTTGCCGTTGCCGACGATGCAGAGAGGGCTGTTTGCCAGGTCGACGATTTCGTTGGGCGCCATCTGGGCAAAGCAGCCCGTCACCACGAAGCGGGCCGCCGGGTTGGTCTTCAGGGCCCGGCGGATAAGCTGCCGCGACTGCTGAGCGGCCCTGCCGGTTACAGCGCAGGTGTTGATCACATAGACATCGGCCTTGCCGGCAAAAGGAACAAGTTCACATCCGGCCTGCGCAAAGGAGGAGGCAAACGAAGCAGACTCGAACTGGTTTACCTTGCACCCCAGAGTGGTTATGGCGACTTTTTTCACCCCGGTGATTCCTCCAGGTATCCGGACCGCATCATGATCCCGCTGCCCATAAGAACGTCCTGCCGGTAAAAGACGGCAAACTGTCCAGGGGTAATGGCCCGCTGGGATCGTTCAAAATCAATGTACCATTTTCCCCCGATCTGGTCGACCCTGGCCGGCGAGGGGGCGTGCCGGCCCCGGATCTGCACCATCCCGTGCCAGGGCAGGGGCGGTTCGCCGCCATGCCAGCGGACGTCGCTGATCATCACTCGCCTGGTCAGCAGTTCTTCCTCTTTGCAGACCAGCACCCGGTTGCCTGCCGCATCCAGCTCACTGACGTACCAGGGCGTTGCGTCAGGAAGGTTCAGTCCCCGGCGCTGACCGATGGTGTAGTGCCACAGGCCCCGGTGGCGGCCGATGACCCTGCCGTTGACCGTCAGGATATCGCCGGGTCGTTCGTTCAGACCATGGGCGGCGAAAAAGGAAGGGATTGTCTCACCGGCAAGAAAACAGACATCCTGGCTTTCCGGACCGTGAATTTCTTGTAACTGCCAGGCGGCCGCCATCCGGCGTACTTCTTTTTTCGTCAGTCCGCCGAGGGGAAGGACCGTCTGTTGGAGCTGGCTCCCGGAAAGACGGCAAAGGAAATAGGACTGGTCTTTTCTGCTGTCGATTCCCCGGCGCAACATGGGCAGGCCGTGGGCAGAACGTTCAATGCGGGCGTAATGACCGGTAGCCATTCTGAGCATTCCTTGTTTGCGCATTTCCTCGGCCAGGAGGCCGAACTTGATCCGCCGGTTGCAGATCACGCAGGGATTTGGCGTTAGTCCCTGAAGATAGGTGTCGAGAAAATAGGCGATCACCCGGTCGGAGAAATACTTTCTCATGTCGACGAGGAAGAGGGGGATGGCAAGCTTCCGGGCCACGGCCCGGACCCTCCGGGTCTGGTCTTCCGATCCGGCCACCGGCAGGCGCATGAAGAAACCATGTACCCGGTTTCCCTGTTCTTGCAGCAGGGCGGCGCTGACGGAACTGTCAACACCCCCGCTCAGGGCAATGCCTATTTTTTCCCCTCTCATGGACCGATTCCCTCTCCGTCGTTGCAATACACTTCCTACCACTCAGGCAGCCGAATGTAAACGGGTTGCCCGGCACGGATCAGGATAAGGATCAGGGGTGGATTGATCGGGAGGGAGATGAATAATGACGGACAGCGGAACAGGGAAAAACGGCGCCGGTGGATTTATCGCGTTAAATCAGGGAAGAAAGCATCTCGCAGTTCCGGCAGATTTCCATTTTATCCTTCCATTCCTTCTCCGCAACACATTCACATTGGGTGCCGCTCAAAAACCAGCACAGGTGCCCCGCCTGGAATTCCCAGGCCGGACAGTCCTTTTTGTACTCGCATTTTTTCTGTACCCAGCAATCCTTGCGCTTGGCGGAGTCATCCTTCCGCTGGTTAATGAGGAGGAAATAGATCTGGCGCTCGACATGGATGGGGACAGGACGCCACCCCTGTTCATAACTCTGGACGGCCTTGAGCGAGACGCCAAGCAATGATCCAAGCTCCTTCTGGGTCTTGCCGAGTTTGGCCCGCGCTTTTGCAAAATTCTCCTTGTTCATCAGCAGCCTGTTCATGAATAAATTGACGTTTTTTCTAATGTACCACGTTGTGTTCTTGTGTGCAAGAGAAAATGTACAAATAGTAGAATCAACAGGTTTGATCCCCCCGGTTGTTCGACCAGAGGTCAAGAAAAATCCGGCTATACACTCTCATTGACCCGGCGGGGGTGTCCCCCGGCTGGTTTTTCACCGGTCCGGGAGGAGATAAGTTCGGATACCGCGATGGGGAAAAAAATGGTACATTGTCACGGCAAAGGATCCTGAACCTGAGGGAAAAATCGCAACTGCCGCTGAAATCATGCCTGTTCGAACCGCTTTCGTTTATTTTCTCCTCCTTCCGGCTGTACTTTTTTCGTTGTCCGGCACCGCGGCGGGCGAATCGTTTCGGCCGGGCAAGATGATCATCGGCCGGACATGCAGGGTTCAGGTGGAGGAGCTGGGCCTTGAGTATCTTGCCCGGGTCGATACCGGCGCTTCCATAACCTCCATTCATGCCACGGATTTTCTCATTGAGAAAGGGACCAGCGACCCGCTGGACAATGTCGGCCGGAAAATAAATTTTCTGACCGTTTCCAGTGACGGCCAATACAAGAGAATGTCGGCTGAAATAGCGGAGATTCAGACCGTTGTCAACGCCCAGGGGCGGGAAAAACGGTACCTGGTGCGGCTGACCCTTACGGCCATGGGCGTGCGCAAGACGATTCTGGTGAACCTGCGGGACCGTTCCCGCCTGCGGTATAAATTGCTCCTGGGACGCAACTGGCTGACGGACGACTTTCTTGTCGATGTTGACCTGGATGAGGAAATACCTGCCGAAGGGGAAAGGCTGAAATAAACGGTCGGTGGGCCGCCGCACCGCCTGCAGGTTTTTGCCGGGTGAGGGGCAATCCGCCGGCCGGAACAATCAGGCAACTCCCTTGAGGATCAGGGAAACGACGATTTAGGCGAGGCTGAAGGAAGGAAAGGGGGATTGTTTACAGGACTATGGTCGCGAAGTGATAGAGCACGGCCTTGCCGCCTATGCGCACCCTTGCCCCATGGTGCGCGCAGTAGAGGAGACCGCCCCTCGGCGAGAGCTGCCGGGCGACAAAACGGTCCTTGCCGGTTCGTTCCGCCCAGTAAGGAATCAGGGTGCAGTGGGAGGAACCGGTGACCGGATCTTCGGGGATACCCGCCCGCGGGGCGAAAAAACGGGAAACGAAATCGACCTCCCTGCCCGCGGCGGTGGCAATGACGCCAAGGCAGTCCAGCTCAGCCAGGGCAGAGAAATCGGGGGACAGAGCTGCAACCTGGTCTTCGCCCTCGAAAACGCAGAGATAGTCTCTGGCTTTATACACTGCTCCGGGAGCTGTTCCCAGGCCACGGACCAGGGTTTCAGGAAAATCGGCGGCGGCCGCCGGCCGGGCCGGAAAATCCATGATGAACAGATCGTTTTGTTTGTCGACGGTGAGGATGCCGCTTCTGGTGGCAAAGTGAATCGGCCGGTCTGCGGTGTTCCCGGTTGTGTCCAAAATGAATGCGGCGGCCAGGGTTGCATGGCCGCAGAGGTCGATTTCCATCAGGGGCGAGAACCATCTCAGGGCGACGGTTTTTTCCCCGGGGACGACAAAGGCCGTTTCCGGCAGGTTGTTTTCCGCCGCAATACGCTGCAGCAGGGTGTCTTCCGTCCAGGACTCCAGCAGGCACACCCCCGCCGGGTTGCCGCCGAAAACATGGTCGGTGAAGGCGTTAACGTGAAAATAGGGGATTTTCACGGAAAAAAGGCACCTGCCTTGCCCGGAAGGGGCGGGACCTGTTTATTTTTCCCTGTCATGGTGATAGAGGTGCACGTCCCGCTGAGGATAAGGAATGGTGATATGGTGTTCGTCAAAGGTTCGCTTAATTTTTTCCAGCAGATCAAAACGGACATCCCAGTACTCCGCGGTTCTGACCCAGGGCCTGACCACCAGGTTAACGCTTGAATCGCCGAATTCGGCCAGGGCCACGGTGGGAGAAGGATCGGAAAGGATCCGTCGGTCTTCCTGCACCAACTGCAGCAGCAGGGCTCTGGCTTGACCCGGATCGTCCTCATAACCGATGCCGATGACCAGGTCAATGCGGCGGGTGGGGTTGGCGTTGATGTTGGTAATTATATCACTGGTGATCTTGCTGTTCGGAACGATGACCTTCTGGTTGTCCCAGGTGTGGATAACGGAATTGAAGATATCTATGCGCCGCACCGTGCCCGATACGCCGGCCGCGGTGACGGCATCGCCGACCTTGAACGGCTGGAAGAGGATCAGCATGACCCCGGAGGCGAAATTTCCCAGGGAATCCTTGAGGGCCAGCCCGACGGCCAGCCCGGCGGCGCCGAGAATGGCGAGAAAGGAGGTGGTCTTGATGCCGATCTGATCGGCGGCTGCCAGGATGACGGCGATCAGCAGGGTATAATAGAGAAGCTTGTCAAGAAAATGAACCAGGGTGGCATCCATCCCGGTGCGCTCCAGGGCGCGTTGCAGAAGATAGACAATCCATTTGACCAGAAAGCGGCCGGCAACAAGAATAAGCAGGGCATAGAGGATGTTCGGACCAGATGTTGCAAGCCAGTCCCAGGCCATCCCCGTCAGTTTGGCATACGTTTCCATCTTTTTCCCTTTTTTCAGTTGCAGGCGGGGACAAGGCCGCCGGAGACTACCGTTCCTCTACGAAGCAGGCTTCCTCGGGGCAGACCGATTCGCAGGTATGGCAGCCGTGGCATTCGTCCTGCCGGACCGGGGCGATCCCGCCGGGAGTCCGGGCATAGACCTCGCCGGGGCACGATTCCAGGCAGGCGCCGCAATCGCTGCATTTTCCGCGGTCGATGGTTACGGTCCACATGGTCTGTTATTCCCATTCTATGGTGCTGGGCGGTTTGGACGAGATGTCGTACACGACCCGGTTGACCCCGTGAACCTCATTGATTATGCGGTTGGAGATCCTGCCCAGCAGGTCATAAGGAAGCTGCGACCAGTCGGCGGTCATGGCGTCTCGGCTGTCGACCGAGCGCAGGGCGATCACGTTTTCATATGTTCTGCCGTCGCCCATGACCCCGACGGTCTGGATGGGGAGCAGGACAGCGAATGATTGCCACACCTTACGGTACCAGCCGGAATTTTTCATTTCCTCCAAAACAATGACATCGGCCTGCCGCAGAACATTGAGCCGCTCGGCGGTAATCTCGCCCATGATCCTGATGCCGAGACCGGGACCGGGAAAGGGTTGGCGGTAGATCGCCTCCTCGGGCAGTCCGAGTTCCAGTCCCAGCTCCCGGACTTCGTCCTTGAACAGTTCCCGCAACGGCTCAATCAGTTCAAGGTGCATACGTTCAGGCAGGCCGCCGACATTATGATGCGACTTGATCGGCGCTTTGCCGTGGAAAACGACCGACTCGATGACGTCGGGGTAGAGGGTCCCCTGGGCAAGAAATTTCACCTTGCCGAGCTTGCCGGCTTCCTCCTCGAAGATTTTGATGAACCCGTAGCCGATCCGTTTCCGCTTCTCCTCGGGGTCGGCGACGCCCCGCAGCTGTTCGAGGAAGTAGATCGTCGCGTCAATATCGATGACCTGCAGGTCGGTTTTCTGGCGGAAAAAGCGCAGAACGCTTTCCGATTCACCGGTCCGCATGAGACCGTTGTTCACATAGATGCAGGTTAACTGGTCGCCCACGGCCCTGTTGACCAGGGCGGCGGTAACCGAAGAGTCGACCCCGCCTGAAAGGGCGCAGATGACCTTCTCGTTGCCCACCTTTTTCCTGATCGCCCGGACCGTTGTGTCGATGAAGGAGTGCATGGTCCAGTCGGGATGACATTTGCAGAGGCCGAAAATGAAGTTGCGGAGCACGTCGGTGCCGATCAGGGTGTGGACGACCTCGGGGTGAAACTGGACGGCGACAAACGGCTTCTGTTCATGGCGCAGGGCCGCGAACGGGGAATGAGCGCTGGTGGCTGTGGTCACAAAGCCGGGAGCCGCCATCTCGATCCTGTCGCCGTGGCTCATCCATACCTGGTATTTGGCCGGCGCGGTTTCCATGCCGGCGAAAATGCCGCCGGTGTACATGATGGTGAGCTCTGCCTTGCCGAATTCACGGTGCGCCGCTTTTTCGACCCGGCCGCCGAGCTGCTGCATCATCAACTGGGCCCCGTAACAGATGCCGAGGACCGGGATGCCCAGGTCGAAAAGGGCCGGATCGCTGATGGGGGCGTCATGATCATAGACGCTGGCCGGTCCGCCGGAAAGAACGATGCCCGAAGGCTGCATGGCTCGGAGCTGTCCGATGTCGATGTTGTAGGGGTGTATTTCGCTGTACACCTTCTGTTCGCGGATGCGGCGGGCAATGAGCTGAGTGGTCTGCGAGCCGAAGTCAAGGATGACGATTTTTTCAGAATGCTCAGACATGATAGCGGTCCCCGGAGGTAAATTGACGCACAAGGCGGCGGCGTTTGTCAGGTGTTGCGCCCTGACGCCGGAAATTCCATTTACTGCCCTTCGGTTCGGTAGTTCGGCGCTTCCTTGGTGATGATGACATCATGCACATGCGATTCCCGCAGACCGGCCGGCGAAATGCGGACAAAACGGGCGCGTTTGTGCAGCTCCGCAATGGAGGACGCCCCGATATAGCCCATGCCGGAACGCAGGCCGCCCAGGAGTTGATACACCACCTCCGATATCGGCCCCCGATAGGGAACTTTGCCCTCGATTCCTTCCGGCACCAGCTTGGAGGAGGAACCTTCCTGAAAATAGCGGTCGCTGCTTCCCAGATTCATGGCGCCGAGCGACCCCATGCCCCGATAGCCCTTGTATTTCCGGCCCTGGAAAAGGAAGGTCTCGCCGGGGGTTTCATCGGTGCCGGCAAAGAGAGAGCCGATCATGACGGCATCGGCCCCGATGGCAATGGCCTTGCAGATGTCGCCGGAATATTTGATGCCGCCGTCGGCAATGACCGGTATCCCTTTTTTGCCGGCCTCCTCGACGCAGTTCTTCAGGGCGGTCAACTGCGGGACGCCGACCCCGGCAACAATCCGCGTGGTGCAGATCGAGCCCGGTCCCACCCCGACCTTGATGCCGTTTGCCCCGGCCTTGATCAGATCCCTGGCCGCTTCGGTGGTGGCGATGTTGCCGGCGATGACGGGAAGATCAGGCCAGGCGTTTTTAATTTTTTCCAGTGACCGGATAATGCCGGCGGAATGACCGTGGGCCGAATCGAGAACGACGACATCAACCTTGGCATGGACCAGGGCTTCGGTCCTCTCCATCAGGTCGTTGCTGACTCCGACCGCTCCTCCCACCAGCAGGCGGCCCATGCTGTCCTTGGCGGCATACGGGTATTTCCTGATCTTTTCAATATCCTTGATGGTGATCAGGCCCTTGAGATGTCCCTGGTCGTCGACCACCAGCAGCTTTTCGATGCGGTGTTCGTGGAGCAGGGCCTTGGAATGCTCCAGGTCAATGCCGACCGGGGCGGTGACCAGGTTTTTGCTGGTCATGACGTCCCTGACCCGCAGGTTTTCGTCCGATACAAAGCGCAGGTCCCGGTTGGTAACGATGCCGACGAGTTTGTCGCCGCGCAGAACCGGCAGGCCTGAAATCTTGTAGTTGCGCATGATGGCCTGCACCTCGCCCACGCTCTGGTCTTCGGTGACCGTGACCGGATCGATGATCATGCCGGATTCGGATTTTTTTACCCGCTCAACCTCAATTGCCTGGTTTTCCTTGCCCATGTTTTTGTGAATGATGCCGATGCCGCCTTCCCGGGCCATGGCAATGGCGGTCTGGTGCTCGGTGACACTGTCCATTGCCGCGCTGACCAGGGGGGCCTTGAGGGTGACGGAGTCAGTGAGCCTGGTTTCCAGGGAAACCTCGGACGGCAGGACTTCCGAGGCGCAGGGAACCAGGAGAACATCATCAAATGTATATGCCGGGGGGATATCCTTGTCGAACATGAACCTTCCTCTTCCTGGTAGGGGAATAACTGTTATTGCGGCGCAATGTAGCATGTTAGGGAATAAAAGAAAACGGTAAATACAACGGGGCCGGATAGGCGGCGGGTTTGTCCGCCGCCGGCCGGAACGGAAAATTCCGGTGGATTTTCCGTCCGTTTCCTGGTTAAGTGTTCCACTTGATAGTCAGGTGATATGTCATGGCAATGCTTCTGGAAATCAATCCATATAACCCCCAGGCCCGTCTTATTGCCCAGGTGATCGAGGTGTTGAGAAAGGGAGGGGTGATCTGTTATCCGACCGATACCATGTACGGTATCGGCTGCGATATTTTCAATCAGAAAGCCGTCAAGCGCGTTTACCAGATTAAAAAAAGGCCGAAGCACAAGCCGTTCAGCTTCATGTGCTCGGACCTGAAAAATATCAGCGAGTACAGTCATGTCGGCAACACGGCCTACCGGTTGATGCGGAAATGCCTGCCCGGCCCGTATACGTTCGTCCTGCCGGGAACAAAACTGGTGCCGCGCATCATGCTCACCAAGCAGAAGACCGTCGGCATCCGTGTGCCGGACCACGCCATCAGCCTGGCCCTGGTGAAGGGGCTCGGCAATCCCATCCTGAACACCAGCGCCATGCTGGAGACAGGGGGCCGGCTCCCCCTGGACGGGTACGATGTCAATGATCTGTTCTGCAACCAGATTGATCTGATCATCGACGGCGGCCAGATCGTTCCGTCCCCGTCAACGGTCGTCTCCTTCATAGACGATCGTCCGGAAATCCTCCGCGAGGGAAAGGGCGACGTTTCCCTGTTCCGCTGAATCGGGCTCCATCACATGGAGTCGTACATAATAAAAAAACCGGCCAACGAGGTTGACCGGTTGATTTGTCCGCTGCCGAAGAAGGATCTCACTCCTTTTCGATGAGGGCCTCCTTGAGGGATTTACTCATGGTGAAGTGCAGGGTTTTCCGTTCGGAAATATTCATAATCCTGCCGGTTTTCGGATTTTTGGTGTTGCGCGGCTTGCGCGACCGGACGGAAAAACTGCCGAAGCCCCTGATTTCAACCCGCCTGCCTTCGATCAACGCCTGAGAAATTTCCTCCAGGATGAGATCGACCGCCAGGGCTATATCCTTCTTGTAATAGCCGTCGAGTTGTCCGGCAACTTTGTTTACCAGTTCACGTTTGAGCATGGTCTACGTCTACCTTTTGTTCATTGCGACCGCAGGCCGGGCACGCCCCGCCTGCGGTCATAGGGGGAAAAGAGTCAGTTTCGCATGAGGATAACCGTCCGCGCCGCCGGGCGGCGCCCGGTGGTCCTTTATTTGGAGGAATCCTCTCCGTTTTTGTCGTCTGCCGCCGCCTTCAGAAGATCGCCGAAAGTGGAGGGCCCTGAAGAGGTCTGCTGTTTCTGTTCATACTCTTCCCGGGCTTTGCCCTCGTCCCCTTCCAGCGCCTTCAGCGATAAGGCTATCTTGCGCTCTTCGGAAGAAACGCTGATCACCATGGCCTTCAGCTTGTCGCCGACGGTGAACATGCCGACCGGGGTGTCGATTTTTTCCCTGCTGATCTCGGAAATATGAACCAGCCCCTCAATGCCCTCTTCCAGCTGAACAAATATGCCGAAATCGGTGACATTGGTGATCGTGCCTTCCACGATGGAACCGGTGGGATAGTTGTTGACCGCGGCAACCCACGGATCCGGCTCAAGCTGCTTGACGCCGAGGGAGAAGCGTTCATTCTCCTTGTCGATCTTCAGGACCACCGCCCGGATCGTTTCGCCCTTGGAGTATTTTTCCGATGGATGCTTGATCCGTTCCGTCCAGGACAGGTCGGAGACATGAATCAGGCCGTCGATGCCTTCCTCGATGCCGATGAATACACCGAAATCGGTGATATTTTTAATTTTGCCCTCGATTACCGAGCCGACGGGATAACTCTCCTCGACCACGTCCCAGGGGTTCGGCTGCAGCTGTTTCATGCCCAGGGAAATACGCTTGGTTTCGGCCTCGACCTTGAGGACCTTGATCTCGATTTCGTCGCCCACGGAGACCATTTTGGAAGGATGCCTCGGTTTTTTGGACCAGCTCATTTCGGAAATGTGCACCAGTCCCTCGACCCCTTCCTCGAGTTCGACGAACACGCCGTAATCGGTTATGGAGACCACCTTGCCGGTGACCGTGGCACCCACCGGGTATTTTTCCGGCACAGAGGCCCAGGGATCTTCCCGGAGCTGTTTGACGCCGAGGGACACCCGGTCGGAATCCTTGTCGTATTTGAGGACCTTGACTTGTATTTCATCCCCCACCTTGTACAGTTTCGAGGGATGGGAAACCCTGCCCCAGGAAAGGTCGGTGATATGGCAGAGACCGTCCATGCCGCCCAGGTCGATGAACAGGCCGTAATCGGTGATATTGGTGATGGCGCCGACGATTGTCTGCCCTTCTTCCAGGGTCGACCGCATCTTTTCCCGCAGCTTTGAGCGCTGTTCTTCAAGAATCGCCCGGCGGGAAATGACAACATTGTTGCGCTTCCGGTTGAATTTGAGAACCTTGAACTCGAAGGTTTTGCCGATCAGGCTGTCAAGGTCCTTGACCGGCCGCAGATCGATCTGGGAATAGGGCAGAAAGGCCGGGACGCCGATATCGACCGACATGCCGCCTTTGACCCGGCTTTCGATCCGGCCTTCGATGGTTTTGTCTTCTTCCTGAATGCGGGCGATTTTATCCCACACTTTTATGGCAATGGCTTTTTCGCGGGAAAGCTGAAGGCCGCCTTCATCCTTGCGGCGTTCGATAAAGACTTCAAACTGATCGCCGACCTTGATCTCCCGGTCGGGATCTTCATGGCGGAATTCGGAAAGAGGTATGTAGCTTTCCGCCTTGTCTCCCACATCCATGAGCAGCATATCGTGTTCGATGCCGACGACCGTGCCGATGGCTACTTCTCCGACGTTGATAACGGTGTTGTGGTCTTCCTGCTCAAAAAGTTCAGCAAAGCTCATTTCCTCGCTGCCAGTGTTTTCCGCCGCTTTCACGGGCTGTGTTCCAGTGTTCGTCATGTGTTTCTTTTCCTTGGTGGACCGGGTTTGCCGGCCGTTGCTGTGGTTGAGGGTTGACGTTGGGATAATCCATGTCCAGCCGTCCGTCCTGTGGACGGCTGGTTAAGAAAAATTTATTAACAGAGTTGTCAGGTAAAAACAACTGTTTCATCCTGAAAATCTGTCTTTTTTCCGGGAAAAAACGGAAATCGCGGCCGGCGGAGGACCCTGATCAGCTTCTGCCTGCCGAAGTCAGTTCTTCCATAAAGGGGCCGAACAGTTCTTCATAGACGGGAATGGCCTTGCGCAATGCCAGGGGCAGATTGAGAAGGTCCTTTTCGTTGACCACCAGGTTGGCGCTGTGGACCAGGGCCTGAAGGTGATAGAGGGTATGAAATTCGGGGCCGATGAGAATATAAAAGATATAGCGCCGCCTGGTCATGGCCAGGTTGCGCATGTATTGATGAAAAGTCGATTGTTCGAGGACCGGTCCGTCAAACTGCGAGTGCTGGACGACGCAGGCAAAGTTGACAAACCGCATCCGCTCCATCGCCTCGCCGACATCGGCGGCGGCGATCACCTGGTAGCCCACCGACTCGAGGGCCTCGCGGACGATGTCCCGCTGCTTGTGCTCAGGATACAGGACAAGGGCCATGGGCACATCTTCGAGTTTTTCATCATCCTGGAGACGGCCCTCTTTCATCCAGCTCAAATCCGGAGGTCCGGGGGGTTTGACGGCCGTGGAGGGATTCGCCCCCGGCTCGTTCCGGGCGCCGAGCACAATGGGTTTGCTGCAGGACGGACACCTGATGGTCAGCTTTTTGCCCGGCGCCAGGGCGGCCAAGGCTTTTTTCAGTTTTTCCTGCTGCGCCTCGCCGATGGTGAGGGGGCTCTGACAGTGGGGACAGGAAGTGATCATGTGCTGCTCCGGATTGCGTATGGGCCTCTGGGGCTGTTTCCCGGCGCCGCCGGCCCCGGGGACGGAGAAAGGCCAGGACTCCCTAGAAGAAGGAGTCGTCGGTTTCCTCCTGCTCCATTTTCAGTTCGTCAATATCGGAGGTCTTTTCGCCCCGGGCCGATTTGACGGTATCGAGTCCGCGTTTGATTTCACTGCGATGGGAGCTGAAGGTAATGGCGGACTCCTCGGTAATCAGTCCCAGTTCGTACAGCTCCAGCAGGTGCTGGTCAAAGGTGCGCATGTTGCTGGTCGAGCCGGCCTTGATGACATTGTAAAAGGTTTTTTCCTCGGTTTCGCCGTTGATGATCAGGTCCTTGACGCGGAGGCTGGTGCAGAGGATTTCCATGGCCGCGATTCGCCCGCCGCCGACTTTGGGCAGCAGCCGCTGGCTGACGATCCAGCGGATGGTATCCGCCAGCCGGTTCCGTATCTCCGGCTGTTCGTCGTGTTCGAACATGCCCAGGATGCGGTTGATCGTCTGCCCGGCATCAATCGTATGCAGGGAGGAAAAAACCACGTGACCGGTTTCGGCCGCGGTGAGGGCGATTTCCAGGGTTTCCCGGTCGCGGATCTCGCCGACCAGGATGACTTTCGGGGCCTGGCGCAGGGCGGCCCGCAGGCCGCTGGCAAACTGATCGAAGTCGTCGCCCAGTTCGCGCTGGTTGAAGGTCGCCACCTTGTGGGGATGGACATATTCGATGGGGTCCTCCAGGGTGACGACGTGGACCGGCCGTTCATCATTTATCTTGTTGAGGATGGCGGCCATGCTTGTTGTTTTGCCGGTACCGGTGGCGCCGGTGAAGAGAATCAGGCCGTTCCGCTCCCTGGCCATCAGGTTGAAGGCGGCGGGAAAATTGAACCCTTCTATGGTGGGCAGTTTGGTTTCAAGCTTGCGCAGGACGGTTGAGATATGCCCCTTCTGGTGAAAGATATTGACCCTGAACCGCGTTTCGTCATTGAGCGAATAGGAGAGGTCGCAGGAGCCTCTGGTGATGAGGTCCCTGAGCAGCCGCTGGTTGGCGCCGATCAGGTTGAGAGCGAACACCTCGGTCTGAAAGGGGGTCAACTCCCTGATCGGCGGCGTGACCTCGACGGGCACCAGGACCCCGTCGCTCTCCACCTGCAGGGGCTTGCCGACCGTCATGTTCAGGTCGGACACCCGTTCATGCCTGTTGATCATGGCGGTGATCCAGTAGTTGATTTCCTGCTGTTTCATGCCGGCACCAGTATAAGTTATTGACAGAGTTCTTCTTATTGTACTATCTCTTACTGACGGTAAATTACAAGAAAAAAATGAATTTTCACCTTAGCGGCAGGAGGACGGACACATGGGTGTTCCATTACGCAGCAGCGTGACGACACAGGGCAGGAGAATGGCGGGCGCGCGGGCATTGTGGCGGGCCAACGGCATGACGGAGGAACAGATCGGCCGGCCGATCATCGCCGTGGTCAACTCGTTCACCCAGATGGTCCCCGGCCATGTCCATCTCCATGAGGTTGGGCAGCGGGTCAAGCAGTTCATCGAAAAACAGGGATGTTTCGCCCCGGAGTTTAACACCATCGCCATTGACGACGGCATCGCCATGGGACACGACGGCATGCTCTATTCCCTTCCCTCCAGGGAATTGATCGCCGATTCGGTGGAATACATGTGCAACGCCCACAAGGTCGATGCCATGGTCTGCATTTCCAACTGCGACAAGATCACCCCCGGCATGATGATGGCGGCCATGCGGCTCAACATCCCGGCGATATTCGTCTCGGGCGGCCCCATGGAGGCGGGTGTCATCCGGGAGAAGCGCTACGATCTGATCGACGCCATGATCATGGCCGCCGACCCGGCTGTTTCGGATGAAGAGGTGGCGGAGGTGGAACAGGCGGCCTGTCCGACCTGCGGATCATGCTCGGGCATGTTCACCGCCAATTCGATGAACTGCCTGAACGAGGCCATCGGCCTGGCCCTGCCGGGCAACGGCACGGTGGTGGCGACCCATGCCAATCGGTCGGGGCTTTTCGAACAGGCGGCGCGCAGGATTGTCGCGATGTGCGACGCCTGGTACGGCCGGGGCGACGCCTCGGTCCTGCCCCGCAGCATCGCCTCCCGGCCCGCCTTTGACAACGCCATGGCCCTGGATATTGCCATGGGCGGCTCAACCAACACGGTGCTGCACCTGCTGGCCATTGCCAATGAGGCCGGTGTCGACTTCACCATGGCGGACATCGACCGGTTGTCGCGAAAAATTCCCAACCTGTGCAAGGTCGCCCCCAGTTCGCCCTATCATGTCGAGGATGTCAACCGGGCCGGCGGCATTCTCGGCATCCTCGGCGAACTGGACCGGGCCGGACTGGTGGATACCTCGGTTTTCCGGGTCGACGGCCTGACCCTGGCCCAGGCCCTGGACCGCTATGATGTCATGCGGCCGACGGTCACCGAGGAGGCCCTGCTCCTGTTCCGGAGTGCCCCGGCGGGGAAAGGGCGCAACCTGGTCATGGGTTCGCAGGTGACCATGTACAGCGAACTTGATCTCGACCGTGAGGGGGGATGCATCCGCGATATCGCGCACTGCTACAGCAGGGAGGGTGGACTGGCGGTCCTTTACGGCAATATCGCCGCCAACGGCAGCATTGTCAAAACGGCCGGGGTCGACCCATCCCGTTTTCAGTTCACCGGCACGGCCAGAGTCTATCACTCGCAGGAGTCCGCATGCGAAGGGATCCTGGAAGGAAAGGTCAAGGCAGGCGATGTCGTTTTCATCCTTTTTGAAGGACCCAGGGGCGGGCCGGGAATGCAGGAGATGCTCTATCCCACCTCCTATCTCAAATCCATGCACCTGGGGGCCGAATGCGCCCTGGTGACCGACGGACGGTTCTCAGGCGGGACGTCCGGCCTGTCCATCGGCCATGTCTCCCCGGAAGCGGCGGGCGGCGGCGCCATCGGGCTGGTCCGCGACGGTGATGCGGTGGAGATAGATATTCCCCGGCGCAGGCTTGAACTGCGCGTCGACGCCGAGGAGCTCAGCCGCCGGAGAAGCGCGGAGGAGGCCAAGGGGAAAGAGGCTTTCACCCCTGAACGTGAGCGGGTCGTTTCCCCCGCCCTCAGGGCCTACGCCCATTTCGCCTCCTCGGCTGACCAGGGGGCGGTGCGCCGGCTGCCGTGACCGGCCGTCGGACAGCATCCGCTCCGGATTGCCGGGCGCCGGCACTGTAGTGAATGGTTGCGCACCCGTGCCGGGGCCCGCAAGGTATTTCATTGGGGGTAAGAGAAGATGGCAAGAATATGTTTCCGCTGCAAGAGGCCTTTGCGGCCCCAGGAAGAGCAGCGCACGGAAAAGGTGGTAACCCACGGGTTATGCGCCAGGTGCACCCTTCACCTGGCCGAGGATCTTCCCAGCGAGGTCCGGGACAGGCTGAATGATATTGCCGAGCCGGTGCTGGTCCTGGACAGCCGGGGAGTTGTGCGGACGGCCAACGCCAGCGGTCAGAAGCTGCTGGGCAAGAACCTCGTCGATATCGAGGGGCATCCGGGGGGCGAAGTTTTCGGCTGCGCCTTTGCCAACCTGCCCAAGGGGTGCGGCCGCACCGACTACTGCCGGACCTGCGCGATCAGGAACCTGGTGATGGACACCCTGGCCCATGGCAGGGGGTACACCAACGTGCCAGCCTTTCAGAATATCCAAACTCCCCACGGCAACCGCATCATGCGGTTCAATGTGTCAACGGAAAAGATTGATCACCAGATCCTGCTCCGCATCGATGATGTGACCGAAAGGGCGACGGCCTGAGACGCCGCCCGTCGGACCGTCAATTCTCCGGGTGCACCATTTTGCCTGGATCCACCTGCCGGTCGAACTCCTCCGCCGTCAACAGACCGAGCCGCAGAGCCGCCTCCTTGAGGGTTATGTTGCCGCTGTACGCCGTCTTGGCGATCAGGGCCGCCTTTTCATAGCCGACATGCTGATTGAGGGCCGTTACCAGCATCAGTGAATTGTTGAGGTTGTGCGCTATTTTTTCCGGGACCGGTTCCAATCCCGCCGCGCAGTTGGTGTTGAACGAATGGATTACATCGGTGAGCAGCCGGGTGGACTGCAGGAAATTATGGATGATGACGGGCTCGAAGACGTTCAGTTCAAAATTGCCCTGGCTGGCGCCGAAGGCCACCGCCGTGTCGTTGGCGAAGACCTGGCAGGCGACCATGGTGACCGCCTCGGCCTGGGTGGGGTTGACTTTGCCGGGCATGATCGAGCTGTCCGGTTCATTGGCGGGGATGGTCAACTCGCCGATGCCGCAGCGGGGGCCGCTGGCCAGCCAGCGGATGTCGTTGGCGATCTTCATCAGGTTGGCGGCCAGTGATTTCAGGGCGCCGCTCGCCCACACCAGGGCGTCGTGGGAGGTCAGGGCGTGGAACTTGTTGGGGGCCGAAACAAACTTTCTGCCGGTCTGGCGGGTAAGGTGTTCGGCGACCAACGGCCCGAATCCGGCCGGGGCGTTGAGCCCGGTGCCGACGGCCGTACCCCCTATGGCCAGGGCGCGCAGCGGTTCAAGGGAGCGGCTGATCTGGTCGCGGCTGTTGTCGAGCATGGCGGCCCAGCCGCTGATCTCCTGCCCGAGGGTCAGCGGGGTGGCATCCTGCAGGTGGGTCCGGCCGATCTTGATGATATGGCTGTACTGCTCCGCCTTGAGGTGCAGGGTTGCGGCCAGCGCCGCGACCGCCGGCAGGAGGTGCTCTTCAATGTCCGTGACCGCCGCCACATGCATGGCCGTGGGAAAAGTGTCGTTGGAGCTTTGCGACATGTTGACGTGGTCGTTGGGATGAACGGGCGGACTTTCGGGTACCTCTTCTCCCCGCAGCAGATTGGCCCGGTTGGCGATCACCTCGTTGAGATTCATGTTGGTCTGGGTGCCGCTGCCGGTCTGCCACACGGACAGGGGGAATTCTTCGTCGTGGCGTCCCGCCAGAATTTCGTCGCACACCTTGACGATGCACTGCGATCTTGCCTCGTCAAGTTTGCCGAAATGATGATTGGCCGTGGGGCAGGCTTTTTTGAGCCGGGCAAAGGCATAGATCAGCCTTTTGGGCATTTTTTCCGCGCCGATACGGAAATTGTTCAAACTTCGCTGGGTCTGGGCGCCCCAGAGCCGTTCGGCGGGAACCCGGACTTCTCCCATGGTGTCATGCTCGATGCGGTATGTCATGATGTTTCCGTTCTGCTGGGGTTGACTGGTCGGCGGCTGGAAATGGAAAGGCCGCCGTCCGCTCCCGGGGAGCGGAGGTTTCTCCTTGATGCGGCTCAGTGTATGCCAAAGGCAGGTCCCTGTCAAACCGGGCGGGCGGGACAAAACACAGGGTGATCCCGCAGCCGGGGTCGGGGGGGCTGCCGGGCGGTTTCCGCGGGCGCTGCGGCCTGGAGCGGAATGCGGCGGGAAAGACGAAAAATCGGACATAAGCTTGACGGTGGCGGGAAATCCATGTATTTTTGATGGCCGCCCACCATGGAGGTCCTGTGACAAGGGCAGACATTGGCATCATGCCGACAAACGGAGGAGTGCCGGAGCGGTTGAACGGGACGGTCTCGAAAACCGTTGTGGGGGCAACTCCACCCAGGGTTCGAATCCCTGCTCCTCCGCCAGTTCAGTAATAAAACCCTAACCATATTCAATGGTTAGGGTTTTATCCTTTCGACAAATTACAGTCAGTAAACAAGGCGAAGTTGGAAATTGAAAGGGATACTTGGAGTTAAAAAGTATATTAATCGGTTGTTGTAGTTTTGTCCAAGAAACTGACCGCTTACAAGGAATAGGCAAAAATCAGTCAGAAAAACTGGAGTAGTTTGTATACGATATATCTCAACCGGGCTAACTGATTATCAGAATAAGGTTGCCGGTTCGAATCTCTCCTCTCTTCAAATTCCGTCAAAACAAACATAAAACAACCCGATAGCCGTCAGGCGGATCACCTTCCTCTTTTTCATATTCCCCATTGACAGTTAGCAACATACGTTACATAGTTATGCAACTGCTGATACTTTTTACTCTCATTGATTAGAGAAGGAAGGGGATGATGGATATGACTCAATTAAGGTGGTTGCTGTTTTTTTATTCGATTCCGGCGACTCCGGTGAAAAACCGGGTAAAGGTCTGGCGTAAGTTGATAAAGACTGGCGCCGTCCAGCTCAAGGGTGGGGTCTACATCCTGCCGTACGGGGAAGAGCACCAGGAGACCCTGCAGTGGATGCTGGCCGAACTCCCCGGGCTGAAAGGGGAGGGGCTGCTGGTCAAAACTGAGAGCATAGAGCCCTTGCAGCAACAGGAGATCATTGCTCTGTTCAATGAGCAGCGGCGTCCAGAGTATCAGGAAATCGCTAAGAAAATCGATGAATTTTCCGGCAGAATCCGCAATCTGCGGAAAGGCGGCAAGGACAGGAAATCAACATCACTCTTCCGTCAGTATGAAAAAATTCATGCTGATTTCCAAGCGGTTCAACACCGTGATTTTTTCCAATCAGAATTTGGACTGAATTTGACAGCGCAAATTAGTGCGCTCCGCACACAACTGGAAGAACTTTCTGCAGTCGAAAAAGGACCAAAATCAACAGTATTGCCTAACGGTCGCAGAATTAAAAACTTTTCCGGCCTGACCTGGTTGACCCGCAAACGGCCCTTTGTGGACAGAATGGCTTCTGCCTGGCTGATCCGTCGATTCATCGACAACCAGGCGACTTTTGCTTTCAGGGATGAGGCTGATTTAAAAGATCTCAACAGAGATCGAGAGGTTTCCTATGACGTGCGAAACGGTGATTTCACCCATATCGATGACTTATGCACTTTCGAGGTCCTGATCAAGAGTTTTGGACTTGAAGAAAAGGGGCTCGCCTACCTTGCCGGGATTATTCATGACATTGATATCAAGGATGGCAAATTTGCCGCACCGGAAGCACGTGTGATTGAAATGATAATCAAGGGTATCCGCAATAGAGCGTTAACGGATAGTGAAACCCTGGAGCAGGGAATGGCTATCTTTGAAGCGCTCTATCTTTCCATAACAGAAAAACCCTAATAAAGGAGCATGGGTATGCCAAGTATTGAAAAACATGTAGAAATCAGTCTGAAGAGAACCGGCAAGAAATACCTTGAAGTTCACGAATGGATCGACGACCCGGCCAACAAGAATACCCGGCATGACATCAACGCCATCCCGGACAATTTTCAGATGTTCAAGGAGAAATACGGGGAAGAGGCGGCCAGGGAATATGTTCAGCATCTCAGTGATGATGTAAAAGGCCGCTTCGGGCATATCCTCGAGGATTTTGAAAAGGAAATGGCCGCCGCGATCAAGTATTTCGGTTCAAAATAAAGAGGCACGGAAATGGATCCACGGACAAACTTTTACGGTCTCTGCCTCTCCGGTTTTCTTGCCAAGGCTTCCTATGCCCTGGCCAGGACACCGGTGTTGGCCCTGTTTGCCGCTTCATTCGGCGTAGGTCCTGAGGCCATCGGGTTTGCCGTGGCTATTTCTACCATTACCGGCGTATTCTTCAAGATGCCGGCCGGAGTTATCTCCGACATCATCGGCCGACGTCGTACCATGTTGATCGGCCTGGCATTTTTTGCCGTCATCCCTTTTCTCTATCTGGTGGTTCATACCTACAACACCCTGCTGTTGGTCAGGTTTCTGCACGGGTTCGCGACAGCCATCTATGGTCCGGTCATCATGGCGGTAGTGGTAGATGTGGCTGGGAAGAAGCGGGGGGAAATGCTGTCACTTTTTTCCTCGGTAACCATCGTCGGCAATCTGATCGGCGCTCCACTGGGCGGCTTCCTCCTCGGCAGACTGGCCGATGGCGGCGAACAGCAGCTGGTGCACTTCCACATCATCTATGGTGTGGTAGCCGCTCTTGGGATGGTCGCCCTCTTGATCGGGGTCTGGGCCAGCAGCACTCTTGCCCCAAACGGTACTAGTGTCCTGTCACATCTCTAATGTTGGATAAAGACGGTTCAGTTTGATCCGGGCATCTTCAGCAGTGAACTGCCAGTTAACCCCGGCCTTCATTCCGTTTCTTGTCGACTCCCATGCC
>Ga0129302_1000741_pt1 | contig 24213 bp, 17 predicted proteins | sample BlaSprsedimmetaG_FD_94476 | JGI IMG/M metagenome (GOLD analysis project Ga0129302, IMG submission 94476) | Hot spring sediment bacterial and archeal communities from California, USA to study Microbial Dark Matter (Phase II) - Blank Spring... | ecosystem: Environmental > Aquatic > Thermal springs...
CCGAGAGGTCGCTTAACCGTAGAGCTATTCGCGGAAACGGCGTCGGCTTCGAAGATGTGCCGGTTCACGCCGAATACATCGAGCGAATTGAGTCTGCGGGCGCGAAAGTCCGCGTCGTGTCAAGGCTACTGAATGCCGTTAGCGTCGATGCTGGCGAGGAGACGCTCCGCCAAATCGAGCAGTTGCCGTTCGTGCGCGGAATAGCCCCAGTCGGGACATATACGCGCGAATACCCAATCGACGGCGACCTGCCGATTCCATCGCGCGGAGATTACGGCACAAGCTTACAGCAGAACTATCAACTGCGCACTGACATGGCGCACAGGCTCGGTCTCTCCGGCGACGGCGTGCTCATATCGATTCACGATACCGGCTTCAAGCTCGACCACGAGTCTCTGATCCATTCTGAGGTTCTCGGCGCGTATGATTTCGTGGACGACGACAGCATCGTCAGCTTTGAGCCGGGAGACCCTTCAATGTCCGAGTCCCATGGGACTATGGTTTGGTCGATTATCAGCGGATATTACCCCGGCCAGCTCATAGGCACGGGCTTCGGCGCGTCGGTTCTTCTAGCGCGCACGGAGCATTACACGATGGAAGACCCCATCGAGGAGGATTTCTGGATTGCCGCCGCAGAATGGGCCGACAGCGCCGGCGCGGACATCATCTCGACCAGCCTCGGATACTACGAATGGTATTCCCCTGACTCGATGACCGGCGACATCGCGCCGATTAGCATTGCCGCGAGGCTCCTCACAGAGCGCGGCATCTGTTGCGTGATTTGCGCGGGCAACAACGGAAGCTACGGCCCGACGAGTATCACCGCCCCGGGAGATGCACACGATGTTATCACCGTGGGCGCAGTGGACTATTACGGCAATCGCCTCGGCTTCTCCAGCAGAGGTCCCACCGCCGACGGCAGAATCAAGCCCGAGGTTTCCGCGATGGGGTCGGGCGTGAAATGTGCAGGCCATTATGGCACGACCGATTTCCGCACCGGCTCGGGGACGAGCGCTTCGGCACCGCTAATATCGGGACTCGTTGCGCTGATGTTGGAGGCGCGGCCGGAGCTTAATCCCCTCGAAATCCGCTCTGCGCTTATCGCGACATCATCGAGGGCGACATCACCGAACAACGAAGTCGGCTGGGGTGTCCCCGACGCGATTTCCGCGCTGGCATATCCCGCCGGCGGAAGAACGGCCATCGCGGTTTTCGCCGGATGGAACTTCGTGAGCCTGCCGCTCGCGGATGTCGTGCCGGTCGATGTCGCATTCCCCAGAAGGGTTGGCGATGTTTTTTACTGGGACGCGGATTTGATGGAATATGTCGAGGCGACGGCAATCGAGCCGGCGCACGGTTATTTCGTGTTCTACACCTCAGACACGCTCCTTCTCGTGGACGGCGCACCGCTCGATAGTTACGAGATTTCCGTCTCTGCTGGATGGCACGCAATCGGCGGCGCGGCGAGATTGAACACAATCGAAGATGTCGCCTCTCGTTCTTCGGTGAATTTTCACAGCCATTTCTATGTTTTCAATACCGATATTCAAAATTATGTTTCAACCAAAACCCTCCAGCCCGGGAAGGCCGCGTTCGTGCTCGTCACCGGCGAGGGGACTATAAGGCTCGAATGATGAAATTACATGGAATAGCTTTAGCCGCGCTTGTCGCTTTCGCGCTGTCATGTTCCGGCGGGCCGCAAATTGCCGTCGATAGCGAAGTTCGCGATTTGGGAGATCTTGTTCCGCGCGAGAGGAAGACCGTCTGGTTCAAACTCTCCAACGATGGTGACGCCGAGCTTGTTATCGAGAACATCCGCCCGCTCTGCGACTGCATTGTTATAGGAAACGCGCCGGAGAAAATCGCCGAAAAATCCGCCGACAGCATCGAAGTCGCATACACCGCGCCGGACAGCACCGGCCCGGACGAGAGCTACCTTATGGTGCGCACCAACGCCGAGCCTCGCAATCTCAAGCTCGGCATCCACGCGAATGTTATAGGAATCAAGCTGACAGCCGCCGATTCGTCGATTGTAGTTATGCCGTTTCAGGTGCACGGACTTGCCGACGGCCAAAAATTCTCGCTTGATATTTTCCAACACGTCGTTCAGAACCTCCCGGAACGCTTTCCCCCGAAAAGCCCGAACGAGATTACCATAAAAATCCGCGATGACCCGAGCTTCGAGAAAGAACCGCTCCACGATGTCGTCCGCAAATGGGCGAATGTCCTAGGTGTCCGCTATGTTGTCATTGGCGATGCGAGACCCTCGGCGAGGGGCGAGGGATTGGACTTGAGCATCATGCTCGTCGATGGCATGTTCCGTCTTCCGATGGGCAAGCGCATCTCCGGCGTGCCTCGCTCTGCCGCGTTCGATGTCACATCGGATACACTCAATTTCATGCTGGCCAACATTAGCTCACTCAGCCGTGAGGCCTTCATGACAGACCTCCAGCGGAAATGGGCCGAACAGCGCGCCGCGATGATAGGCAAGCCTGCGCCGCCGCTCTCGGCGGAGGACATCCGAACAGGCAAGCTCGTTAGCGTATCCGATTTTAAGGGGAAGCCGCTCATCGTGCAGTTTTTCTCGCAGGACTGCGACCATTGCGAGGAGGAGATGAACTGGCTCACCGGCCTCGTCACGCGCCATCCGGAGATTGCCGCGCTGGGAGTCTCCGTCGATGTCGGGGAGCTGGACGAGGTGCGCGCGCTCATCGACGAGAAAAAGCCCAACTACCCGATAATCCTGCCGTCCGAGGAAAACGAAAAACAGCTCGACCCATACTACGGCGGGGCAACCCCGCAGACGGTGATTATCTCGCCTGAAGGCATTGTAGTTGAATACTTTATGGGGTTCAGCAGACAAACCCTCGACCGATTCGAGCAAATCCTCATTGGAATGATAGAGTAGGTTTTTTTGGGGGGGTGGTCGGTTGCAGTTCGCTCGCCCTACCCATCCGGCGCTGGCACGGGGGTTGCGTCTGCAACCCGCGCGCCAGCGCCCCCGTCAGTAGCGAAGATTCCCGTTGCATAAAGCCGCCGGCTCTCCAGATAGGGCGTTTGAGATAGTTCGCCGCCGTCGGTTGCAATGTAGGGGCGAGGTCTCCTCGCCTGTCCCCTCGCCGGAGAGGTGTGTTTGAAACCCGCCCGCGGGAGACATTACTGAAAAGCGAGACAGCGCAAGACCGTCCCCGACGGTATGCGAATGCGAAACGTGCATTCACACAAATCTCCTCCCCTTCCGCTTTGACATTTGCGAAAGTCGAATTATATTGAATGAAAATTAACGCCCATTTTCAGGAGATTTGCTATGGCCATTCAATTCAATTCTACGAACCTCAAGACCGAGCCGGTGTCCTTCGAGGGGGCGCTACTCAAAGGCATCGCGCCGGATGGCGGGCTTTTCATGCCGCTCGAAATTCCCAAATTTTCCGCCGAGGAAATCCGTGCCTTCTCCGCGATGAAATACTCCGAAATCGCCTTCGAGGTCGGCAAGAAATTTTTCGAGGGCGAAATCCCCGAGCCCGATCTCGCGCGCATCGTCCGCGAGGCCTACGATTTTGATGTCCCGCTGGAGCCGGTTTTCGACAACAAGTTCGTCATGCGCCTCGACCGCGGGCCGACGGCGTCGTTCAAGGATTTCGCCGCGCGTATGATGGGGCGGTTGATGCAGTTTTTCCTCGGACGGCGCGGGGGCAGGCTCGTCATCCTCACCGCGACCTCCGGCGACACCGGAAGCGCCATCGCGAACGCATTCTACGGCCTCGACAACATCGAGGTGATCGTGCTTTTCCCCGAAAAAGAAGTGACGGCCCGCCAGCGCAAACAGATGACCACGCTGGGCAAAAATGTCTCGATTATCGCGCTCGACGGCAAGTTCGATGACTGTCAAGCGTTTGTGAAACGGGCGTTTGCCGACCCGGAGCTTGAGGACATGAAACTCTCCTCGGCGAACTCTATCAACATCGGGCGGCTGATTCCGCAGAGCATTTACTATTTCTACGCTTTCGCCAAGCTCCGCGAGGGCGCGCCGGACGACGACATCGTTTTTTCGGTGCCGTCGGGCAATTTCGGCGACCTGTGCGGCGGGCTAATCGCGATGAAAATGGGGCTTCCCGTGCGCAAATTCGTCGTGGCGACCAACGCGAACGACGAGTTCCCGAAATTCCTCGGCAGTGGCGAGTATCACAAGCTCGAGCCTTCGCGCAACTGCATCTCCAGCGCGATGAATGTCGGTCATCCGAGCAATGTCCCGCGCCTCGTCGCGCTTTACGGCGGCGTGATGGACGAGAAGGGCGTCATCCATAAGATGCCGGACATGGAGGCGATTCGGCGCGACATGTTCGCGGTGAGCATCGACGACCCCGCGACCGAGAGGGCAATCGCGGAGGCGTGGGAGACGCACCGCCTTCTGCTCGAGCCGCACGGCGCGGTGGGATGGGCGGGGCTTATGCGCTATTTGGAGCGCGGGGAGGTCGATGACGGCCAGCTTTGCGTCTCGCTGGAGACTGCGCACCCGGCGAAATTCCCGGAGAAAATCCGCGAGATACTCGGCTTCGACCCGGAACTGCCGCCCAGCCTCGAGGGCTTGGAGCAAAAACCAGAGATGTTCGACAAAATGGCGCACGACTACGGAGAGTTCAAGGGGTGGTTGAGGGGGAGGGGAGGAAAAGATGCAGCGATTAGACCAACCAAAGATGAAAGAGAAAAATATCATGTTAATTATCAAAAGGACACTAACTTTGCAGCGTCAGCTCGGTTATTACAAAGTAAGTGGAGAGAAAAAAAAGGGTATCAAGAGTTAAAGTTAGGCAACTTTCTTGAAATTGAATTTGCTAAATCAAGCAAAGCAAATTTCCTCACAGATAGAATAAAACAACTAGTTGTCCAAGAGGTAAAAAGAATTAAGAAGGAAGGTGGCCTTATAGGAGAACCTAGAATTTGGAATAATCTTCTTTCTTCGCAACCTCTTTGCTTTAATTTATTTGGGGAGTTATACTATAATTTAGATTTAGCATCAGAATATTTTCGGCTCCTTTTTCCAGGTAAATTAGAAGAGGTAAAAAGAATCAAATTTGAGTATTCTCCAGGACGAGGCAACAACAAGTATACAGACGATAATTCCGCCTTCGATGTCTTTATCGAATACTCATCAAGCAATAAAAGGGGATTTATTGGTATTGAAGTTAAATACGCCGAAAGCTTGAAGGAAGAGTCTAATAAAAAAGCAACAAATTACTTCATGCAACACGAACAGAGATATACTGAACTGACAAATAATACAGGTATTTTTCGGCAAAGGAGTATTGAAATGTTAAAGCGACCGCCCTTGTCGCAAATATGGCGGGATCATTTGCTTTCAATAGCTACAAAACAAGATTATGATGAGGGCTTTTTCGTTTTCTTGTTTCCAAGACAAAACGAAGAGTGCCAAAAAGCTGTAGATGAATACAGAAAAAATCTTATTTCTGACGATGAGGAGCAAACTGGTTTTTATCCGAGGTATTTAGAGGATTTTATAAATATCTTGAGGGAAATAGAAAACGATGATTGGACCAAAGAGCTTCAAGAGCGATATTTAGGGGCTTAATATTGATACGAATATTCAAGAGAAGATTTATACAAAAGGAGTACAGGTTATGAAAAAATGGGATTCAGTAGAAACCCTTATTGACAAAGGTCTCGTCGAAGACGCGTTCAAAGAGCTTTCCCAAAGACCGAGGCCTTTAAGTTTGGACGAAAGTTTCTACCTTGCATATTGCCAAGCAACTTTAGGGCATGACTTCGAAGCAATGAACACTCTGCTTGAACTAAAAGAAAGTTGCGAAGAGGATTGTGTTAAGGCAACTATTTCAGGTTTTTTAGCGGATGTGTTAAGAAATAATGGATTTATTAATGATGCTTTGTCAGAAGTCAAAGAAGCAATTACACTTGACCCGGAAGATGAATTAATAAAAGCTCTGTTTGATGAAATAATCGATGATTGGTGGGACGACAACGGCAATTATGTGCTACTGTTCACATTGCTTTCAGTATTGAGAAATAGGAAGAAAAGGGCAACGAAAAGCGCTACTTAAGCCCCCTCAACCACGGATAATCCCATGAAACACATAATCATCCTCGGGGACAGGATGGCGGATAGGCCGCTCGACAAGCTCGGCGGCAAAACGCCGCTTATGGCCGCGAATGTGCATCGCGAAGTCCCTCAAAAACATCGAACTTCACTTTGAAAATGCCCAGCATTGGTTGGCCCTTGCGCATGCCGTGGCAGTCCGAGCCGCCGGTAACCAGCAAGCCCAAATCCTTTGCCATCGATAAAATCTTCGAGGTGGTCTCATGGTCGTGGCCGGGGTAGTATGCCTCGAAGCCGTCGATGCCCATGTCCACGAGTTCCGGCAGGAAGTCCATCATGCCGTGCGTGACGCCGGGGTGCGCGGCTATCGCGAGACCTCCCGCGCGATGAATCGTCTCGATTGTTTGTTCGGGTGGGTTTGATTTCTTGGAAATATAGACTTTGCCGCCTTCGGCGAGATACTCATAAAAAGCCTGTCGAACATTGCGAACAACGCCGATATTAACCATGTGTTCGGCCAGATGCGGGCGGCCTATCGATGCACCGTCGGCTATTCGGCGGACTTCGTCATAGTCGCACGGGATGCCGATTTCACGCAACCTCTCGCACATGGCGGATATCCTATTGTGGCGAGATGTTGACATGCCTTCGGTAAGACCGTTAAGCTCGACATTGTCCGTGTCGATATAGTATCCGAGGATGTGCATTCGCCCTTCGAGCGCGGATGTCGAAAGCTCAACCGCGGGGATAAACTCCAGCCCTCGTTCGGCGCAGAGTGCTCGCGTTTCCTCGATTGCGGAGACGGTATCGTGGTCGGTGATTGCGATGCCGCTCAGGTGAAAATTCCTCGCGCGTTCGACAATCTCGGCGGGCGAGAAAGTGCCGTCGGATGCCTTGCTATGTATATGAAGGTCGCAGTATTTCAACTAATTTGCCTGATAAGAGAAAGTAGATGTCAACCGATTCGCGAGTCGGCAATCTCGATGACCGCCTCGAACAGCTCCTCGACCTCGTCCAGAAGAAGCTCGCCTCTTTCGGTGATTTCCTCGATGAAGTTGACATCGCTAATGCCCGCGAGATTGATTTCGACGTTGAACCACGCCGAATCGACCGCCGCATTGAGCATCGACGCCGCGACGCCGATGTCGGAGATGACGTTCTTGTTGCAGTTCTCCCCGGCCTCTCGCGCAAGCGAAAGCATTTTCACCGACAGCTCGACAACTCTCAAGGGAATCAACGTGGCTTTGCGCGTCTCGGCCTGAATCGCCTCGGTGCGGATGTTCTTCTCCTCATCGGTCTCTTTGGGAAGCTTGTATGCATCGATTATCGAGCCGAAAGCCTCGGCATCAAGATCGATAAGCTTGACGAACTCGTCGCGAACCTCATCGGCCTCGGCGAGAATCTTCGAGATGTCGCCCTCGACGTTCTCATATCCCTTCTTGCCGACAGTCAGGCGGCATGCCATCGAAATAAGCGCAGTTCCCAGCGCGCCCGAAAGCGCCGCCACGCTTCCGCCGCCGGGGGTTGGCGATGAGCTGGCTAACTCATCCAGAAAGCCTTTGATATCATGATCGACTAACACAATTCCTCCTTGAGGGACGTCTTCAAACAATGCTAATTGCGGCAATATAGATACGAAAGAACGCAATGCAAGCCAAATTTGAACTTTGTTTGGGGCACCGCTGGCGCGCGGGTTGCAGACGCAACCCCCGTGCCAGCGGCGGGGGCCGGGGTCTGGTGAATGTGGCGGATTTTCATAATAGCACGCTTTTTGGGGGGCGTCGGCCCTTCGTGCGATTTAACAAATCGCACGAAGGAGCGAAGTAGTCGGTAGCAAGTCTTGCGCTTGGAAGGCTCGATTTTGCCCCGACTACTTCGTAGCGCGTCCACGCGCGCCGACGCCCCCCACTTCGCGAAAATCGTTTTATTCGGTTTCGCAGATGGCGACAATAAGCTCGGCGATGGTCTTGGCGAAGGAGTCTGCGGGGTGATAGCAGACCTTCACGCCGTCTCGGACGCTGATGAGAATTCCGCGGTCGGTCATCACCCTAAGGTGTTGTGAAACTGTCGATTGCGGCAAGTCGAGCCGCGAGCAGAGGTCTTTAACGAAGCAGGAGTCTTTCATCAAACAGGCGAGAATGCGAAGCCTGTCCGGATGCCCCAGAACGCGGAGAATCCCCGCGATTTGATCGATTTTTTCCCTCTCGATGCTCATTTAATCAGCGAAATTTTGCGAACATCGATGTTTTTTCCGGCGGTGAAACGCGCCAGATAGACGCCCGTCGGGAGTTCGTTGCCGGCGGAATCTCTGCCGTCCCAGATGACGCTCGGAGAATCGAACGTCCGCACAGGCCGACCGGCAATGTCGAAAATCTCGAGCTTGACATCACCGTTATAATGTTCCGTGCCGAACGAAATACGGCAAGCGGCGTTGAACGGGTTCGGGAAGACATCGATGGATAAGCTCTTCGGCGCGAAATCGAACCCCGCGGCCATCTCGCGCTCAAGATAGTAGATAAAGCGCACGTCGTCGATATACCAGCCTGCGGAGTTGACATAGGGATCGCTTCCGGCTACGAATTTCACATGAATCGTCGTCCCCGCGAACGGCGAGAGGTCGAACGTCTCGGTGCGCCATCCGCCGCTGGATGCCGTGAAAACGCTGTCTCCTGCAATATATGGGTTGTGCTCATATGCCACGCCGTCATATCCGCCCAGCGGGCTGACGACTTGCCATGTAGTTCCGCCGTCGCTGGTAATTTTCACCGTGCCGCCGTCGTAAATACTACTCGCGCTCGGCGCCTCCCAGCTGAACCAATGCTCGAGTTCGAGCCTCGGCCGGTGCGCGCTGTCGGGTATTGCGATTGCAGGGGTGGCCAGCTCGGAGAGTGTGTTGTCGGAGTAATTCCGGCTGAGCTTTGTCGCCCAGAGCCTATCGCCCGAGAATGCGTTTTCCGGGCCGGTCGTGGGAATCCCCCACTCCCAATCGCCGGTGCCCACGAAACCGCCGCTGGAGCCTTCGAAATCCCAGCTCACAATCACAATCGGCGTGCCGCAGGTGAGCGAGGCCGAGTCGAACGCCACATAGCCGCTCGTGTCGCGAACTTCGAATCGCACCGTGAAGTTGTCGCCGGGCGCGAGTGTCGCCTCATCCAGATCGAGGAGAAAGCCCACGGTGTCGTATCCCGTCGAGGGGATGACTCCCCCCCACGCCGAATCGTCTATCATCGTGAGGCCTGCCGTGCCGGAGAAGGCCCTCACGAACGCCGCGCTCGGGTCGAACCCGAGGTTCTCGACTTCAACCAATAGCCTCGCAGTTTCTCCGGGGTTGGCATACCCGCCGGACTCGCCGAAATCGGGATCAATCCACGCGCGGGTGATAAACGGCGCGCTTCCGGCGATTTGGCAGTTGATAATGCAGACGTTCATGTTTTCGGCGATAAGCTCCGGCCTCCGCGAGAGCGGCGGCCAGAAGCCGTCATCATTTCCGCCGACCTCGGGAGTGCAGGGGAAAATCCAAGGCCGCACCGATCTCTCGCCATAGAACCAGTCGTCGGTGCCGCCGTTCGTGGGATAGATAGTCCCCGCGCCCGGGCCATAAATGTAACCATTTCCTCGCGCAAAACGATAGCCCACGCGCATGAACCAATCATGGTCATCGGGAAGGTCTAAAGTCCATCCCCACGGGAAGAGATACATATTACCAAAGCTGTGAAAATCGAGCACGGTGCGGAATTCGTTCGCATTCACCAATTCGATGATGGTCTGTGTTTCCGGCTCGCTGGCGGGCGATGGCCCGCGATATGTCTCCGAGCCGGGATTTGGCGAACTGCCGACGTCGTCGTATCCCCACTCGTATGGGAAGTTTCGGTTGAGATCGACGCCCATCGAACTGCCGTTATTGCGGCGGTTCTTGCGCCACATGCCGCCGCCGGTGGGGCTTGTTGTTTGGTTATAAACGTAACCGTCGGGGTTTAGCAGGGGAATCAGCCACACTTCGCGCTTTTCGACAATATGACGGGCGACTTCGCTGGTCGCCATCGAGTCCAGAAGCCACCGCGCGAACTCGAGCACGATGTCCGGCGTGACTACCTCACGCGCGTGAATCGCCCCGAAAATAAGCACCTGTGGCTTGCCGGCGTCGATATCGACATTCTGTGAAACCTTGATGCCCTTGATGAGATAGCCGTCCCAGCCCTCGCCCAAAACCTCCGGCTCGGATACATATTCGGGATATTCGTCGTGAAGAGAGTCCAGCGCCGCGAGGATCATCTCATAAGTCCGCCATCCGCCCATGTCGAGGCGCGAGTCGAGGCGCGAGGCGTAGAATGCCTGCATGTCGGGGATTATAACCTCATAGGGCACGGCGCGGGCGGTCAATATCGCAAGCTCGCTCTCGGGCAGGGCGAACTCCGCCCAAACGCCATCGCGGGCGTAAATTATCTCCGAGGGGACTTTGTCCTCATATCCCCACGGGACGCGGATTTGCGTGTAAATCTCCGGCGCATTGGCGAACGCGCAAATGGAAGTGAGAAGAATGACATAGACGATTTTCCTTAACATGAAACTCCTAACGATGCAACAGTTCAATAATTCGCGGGCGCACACGCAGGTGCGCCCCTACGTAATTCAATCAATTGCGGGCGAACCACCGGTTCGCCCCTACGGGTCGAAATGACAGAAGGCGCAGTCGGACATTTAACGGCGAATAGCTACCCAATTGCCGCTTTGAGGACGTCATCCATGGTGTCTGCAAAGACGAACTTCATCGTCTTGGCGATTTCCGGTGGAAGCTCCTCCAAATCCTTTTCGTTTCTTCGCGGAACAATCACGCGGGTTATTTCCGCGCGGTTTGCGCCGAGCGCTTTTTCCTTCAGGCCGCCGATTGGGAGCACCTCGCCGCGAAGCGTAATCTCGCCTGTCATCGCGGTTTTCGGGCGCATAGGCCGATCGAGCATGAGGGATGCGAGGCATGTCGCCATGGCGATTCCCGCAGATGGGCCGTCTTTTGGGATTGCTCCTGCGGGCACATGAAGGTGAATATCGAGCTGGGTGAAATCCCTGTCGATTCCCATCTCGACCGCTTTCGAGCGAACCCAACTCAGCGCAGTCTGCGCCGATTCCTTCATCACATCGCCGAGATGGCCTGTGAGAACGAGATTGCCCCTTCCGGGCATTGCCGTCGCCTCGATGACCAAGACCTCGCCGCCGGTGGGCGTCCATGCCAGTCCGAGGGCCATGCCCGCCGTCATTTTCACCGGAAGCACGGCATCGGCGAACTTGTCCGGCCCGAGATACTCGCGGACGCGGTTTTCTGTGATTACCGCGCGTTTTCGCTCTGCGCCGGCGATTTCTTTCGCGACTTTCCGGCAGATGTCCGCGATTGTCCGCTCGAGGTTGCGGACACCCGCCTCGCGCGTGTAATTGTCGATGATGTCCCTGATCGCGTCGTCGGTGAATGAGATTTGCGAGCGGTCGAGGCCGTGCGAGTCGATTTGCCGTGGAACGAGGAACTGCCGTGCGATGTGGAGCTTCTCGTTGTTTGTGTATCCCGGAAGGCGAAGCATTTCCATTCTGTCCAGAAGCACGCGCGGGATGGGGTCGATGTAGTTCGCCGTCGCGATGAACATGACCTTCGATAAATCGAACGGCACCTCGAGGTAATTGTCCGCGAACGCGTGATTCTGCTCGGGGTCGAGGACTTCGAGCAATGCCGACGCCGGGTCGCCGCGGAAATCCTGGCCTATCTTATCAATCTCGTCGAGCATGAACACGGGATTGTTCGACTCGGAACGCTTGATTCCCTGAATGATGCGCCCTGGAAGCGCGCCGACATAAGTCCTTCGGTGGCCGCGAATCTCAGCCTCGTCGCGCATTCCGCCGAGGCTCATGCGGTAGAATTTCCGCCCCATCGCCCTGGCGATGCTCATGCCGAGGCTCGTCTTGCCCACGCCGGGAGGTCCCATGAAAAGCAGTATCGGGGACTTCGCGTCCGGCTTGAGCTTGCGCACCGCCAAGAATTCCACGATGCGCTCTTTGATTTTCTCCAGTCCGTAGTGGTCCTCGTCGAGGACTCTCTGGGCGCGGTCGAGGTCGATGTTGTCCTCCGTCGATTCCATCCACGGAAGTTTCATAAGCCAGTCTATGTATGTCATCGAGACGGTATATTCGGCGCTGGCGGGGTTCATGCGTTCGAGGCGGTCGATTTCGGCCTCGGCGGCCTTCTTGGCTTCCTCGGGCAAAGCTTTTTTCAGGAGAAGCTCGCGGAACTCCTTGATTTCCGGGCGGTCGTCGTCGCCCAGCTCTTTACGGATGGCCTTCATCTGCTCGCGAAGCATATACTCGCGCTGTCCTTTGCGAATGGATTCGTTGGCCTCTTGCTGTATCTCGCTACTCAACCTCAGAACGGAAAGCTCGTTCGATACAATACGCTGAAGCTCTTTAAGTCGTTTCATTATATCGGGTTCCGCCAGAATGCCCTGCTTAATTCGCGGATCTACGGACAGATATGCCGCGATTGAATCCGCGAATCGCCCCGGTTCGTCCACATCGAACGCCTCGATGGGGATTTCGTCCGGCAGATATGGCGCGAGCTTGGCTATCTCCTTGAACTGCGCGAGGATAGTGCGCACGAGCGCCGACTCCTCATCTCCCGGTCTGCGGAATTCCTCGACAGGGCGGAATCTTCCGACGAGATACGGCGTGTCCTTCACGCGCCCCACGAAGCGAAGCCTGTCTATGCACCTCGCGAGCACGCGGAGAGTGCCGTCCGGGAAGCGCAGGAGTTTCATCACCGAGGCGCGGACGCCGTAATTGAAAAGGCTGTCGAACGAGCCTATGTCCTCGCGGTTGGGGAGAACCGGCACCATCGCCATGACCTTGTCCTCGGAGACGATGTCGTCGATGAGCTTGATGTGTTGCTCCTCCTGAATCACCAGCGGGACAATTTGCCCGGGGAACGCGACGTTCTGCACTAGCGGTAGAATCGGCAGGTCTTCTGCGCTTTGGGCGGTATTTTTTAAGCTGTCACTCATAAACTCGTCCTCACTCGACCTCGACGTCGATTTTCCTGCGTTTTTCCGGCGGCGTCGCGGGGATTTTGATGCAGAGAATGCCCTCTTTGAAATTCGCGTTAGGGTCGGCGCCCATGAAGCGGTTTGGGAAGCGTATGCTCCGCTCGAACTGGCCGTAGTTGATTTCGAGATTGTGAAAAACCGCTTTACTCAATGGTTTGCGCTCTTTGCGCGTCCCCGAGATAGTGAGGATGTTGTCGTCGATTTGAATCTTGATGTCCTCTTTTCGGACGCCGGCAAGCTCGCATGTGATAATCAGCTCGTCCTCCGTCTCGCAGACATCGGTTTGCGGGTGCCATACATTGAGGGCGTTGAGCATCACGCGGTTCTTCATCTGCGAGAATTCCGAGTATAGCCTTCGCATTTCCTCGTCGAAGGCGTGGCTCTTTGCGGATATTGGTTTTGCCATAACTACTCCCTTGCCTGTGTCAAACGGGCTATCTTTCTCATACTATTATACGGACTCTGTCAAGTTTCGATAAATCGGGCTAATTTCCTCTGCAAACGCGGTTTTTGCCCTCGGCCTTGGCGCGGTGGAGCGCCTTGTCGGCGATGTGGAGAAAATCGTCCGCGCTAAAAATCTCGTCGGTCAGGACGGCGATGCCGAAGCTGGCTGTGATGCTCGCGCCGCCTGCGCCGGCCTTGTCCTCGATATTCGTGCGGATGACCTCCGCTCTGGCAAACGCCGCTTCCGCCGTCGTGTTGCGAAGCAAAATCGCAAAATCGTCACCGCCGTAGCGTCCGAAGAAGTCCGCCTGAGAGCACTTTTCGGAGATTATCTTCGCGACATTTTGGAGAATCTCGTCGCCTATTGCCATGCCCCGGCGGTCGTTCACACTCTTGAGGTTATCCAAGTCGAGAATGATGAGGGCAAGCGGCGCGCCGGCAGATTTCGCCATCTGCATTGTCTTCGGGAGGTTCTCCATGAAATGTCGGTAGTTGGAAACTCCGGTGAGGCCGTCGGTGATGGCGAGGGTCGTGGCTTGGCGGCTGGCCTCCTTAAGCTCCTCGGACAGCTTGCGCTCGCTCGTGATGTCCTTGACAATTGTCATAATCCTTCGCACGGCGCCCGCAGACGAGAATAGCGGGACGATTTTCTTGCGCAGATACCTCGCGTCGCCCTTCTCGTCGAACAAGGCTTCCTCAAGCTCGACGGCATTGCCGTTTCGGAGAACGTTTTTGTAAATATCCGGAGTGTCGGATGAGCCGATTGCATCGAAAACGCCGTCAATCTTCGTGCCGATTAAATCCGCGCGGAGGCCGAGCTTCTCGCCGGCGATATTGTTGAACGAGGCGAGGCGAAGTTCCGAATCGAGCATGAAAATGCCGTCCTCAAGGCTCTGGAAGAGGTCGGCGAACCGTTCTTCTGACTCTCGGAGTTGTCTCACTATTTCGGATACCTGAAGAACTTGCGCTATCTCGTCGATGAATGGCGCGAGTATTTCCTCGCGGAGAGGCTCGCCGGGTTCAATGCAACAGAATATCTGCCCCATAAGCTCGCCCTTCGCCCTCACGGGGATGATGAACATGCCGCAATTGCCGAGGACTTGATAGAGCGCACGCCCCATATCGGCCAAGGAGCGGTTGAGCGTCGAGACTTGCTCCATCGAGACTACCTTCACTGTGTCGCCGCGAAGGAGCGACTGGACAAACGGATGCATCCTATCGGCGAAGACTTTGACGGTGAACGGGTCTATGTCGGCAATGTCCAAGAACTTGCGATAATTGCGTTCGTCGAGATAGGACTGGGCGCCGAGCGAGTAGTTCATCGAGTCTCTGCGGATGAAAAGCCCCGCGAAAGCGAAGCCGCCGACCTCACGGAAGCTCTCGATGAGTAGCTGGAGCGCTTCGCGTTCGCTGTCGTATGTGATGAGCGAGCGGATGCCCCGCGAGAAGAGTTCTATGACGCGGTCTTTGTTGCCGGAGGAGGACTCGCGCGCTTTTCGGAATTCGCGGATTCTTTTGCCTACAACGAAATGGCCGAAGTAGAGGTATCCACCGAAGAGAACGAGAAGTAGCAGGCCATAGCCGATATTGGCCATCCTTCGGATACGCGCGGAGAGGGCCTCCAGCTCGTCGGAACGGTTGCTTGTGGCGATGAACCAGTGGTAGTCGCCGAGGTCGATAGTCGCGATGGCCAAAGGTCTCCGCGCGCCGGTGTGGTCGATATAGTCGCCTCTGCCGGAGAATTTTTGCGGGAGCGCGTTGAGAAACTCGTCGAGCAATCTCGATGAGCCGCGCGAGAAAGCCCTCTCGACGAGCGTGCCGGTGGCCAAATCGGGGTGATAGAGTATCTCCCCCGTGGAATCGACAATCCAGCCCACGGCGCCGATATTATCAAGCTCTGCGAGTAGCTCTTTCTCAATCGCGTCGAATGGGATGAGCGCGGTGATGCTCCCAAGAAAAACAGAATCCGCGCCGAAAACCGGCTGATGGACGACGATAGCGATGTATCCATGAACGGTGTATATCGGCTGGCTGATAACCTCGCAGTGCTCATCCAAGAGCTTGCGGACATGGACTTGGTGGGCGATACTCTGGCCGATGACCGATGTGTCCGGCTGGGAATAAAGCAAAATGCCCATCCTATCCATTCTGTTGGTCGTCGTCGCCATGTCCTCGATGGATTTATATAGCTCCGCCATGTCCCTTCGAAGTAGCGACGGACTTGCGTATTTGATGCCTTCGCGTTGGGCAAATATTGAGAGGGTCTTGCGAATATCCCCGAAGAACTCCTCGGTTCGTCCAGCGATGAGCTTGGAGATAATCTCTTGGTCTTCCGCGAAGTGCTCGGCCAAATCGGCCTCGATTTGAATTGTGAAAAACTGAATAGCGAAGAAAGAGACTATCGCGATGAGAATGAACGAAATTATCGCGCGGATGATTGGGGGTTTTGGCATATTTCCGGCGCTTTCGGGCATGTTATTTTTCTTCCTCGATTGAAGGAAGCGGAATGGCGAGTTTCTCCGCCGTCGCGATAACTCTTTGCGCGCGGGCGACTATCGGCGCGTCTATCATCTTGCTTCCGATGGCTACTACGCCGCTTCCCTCGGCCTCTGCCCTCTCGGCGGCGGCCACGACTTTGACTGCGAAGAGAAGCTCATCGGGCGAGGGGGTATATACTTCGTGCACCGGCGCGACCTGCCCGGGATGGATGAGGCCTCTGCCATCGAAGCCGAGGGCTTTTCCCTCGCGAGTGCTCTCGATGAGTCCCTCGGTGTCGCCGAAATCGCTGAACACGGTGTCCGACGCGAGCCTTCCGAATGCCTTGGCCGCGCAGATGACGCTCTGGCGAGCGAAAAGTTGTTCCTTGCCGTCGCGTGTTCTCTCGGCGCCGATGTCCTTGGTGAAATCTTCCGCGCCGAACGCGAGCACCACAACGCCGTCGGCGGAGGCAATCTCCGGCGCGTTGACCACACCGAGTGCGCTCTCGATTATCGGCATGATGCCGATTTTATGTTGCGTCCCGGCGCGCTGTTGTATTCGCTCGATTTCCGCGGTGAGGTCGCGGACATCCTGCGCGGTCTCGGCCTTAGGCAGGGCGATAATCGACGGCCCTGCGGGGGCGATAATCTCGATGTCGTCGAGGCCGAACGGCCCGGAGAGCTGGTTTATCCTCACGGCGGCCTCGGATGCGCCGAGCCTGCCCGTAAGAAGAAGATTGCGCACCAAATAGCGCGTGGCGTGCTTCTCCGAAGGCGGCACGGAGTCCTCGAGGTCCAGAAGTATCATGTCCGCGCCGAAAACGGGCGCGTTGACGAAGAGGTTCGGGTTGTTGCCGGGGATGTAGAGCCGACTCCGGCGAAGGCGGTCGATTTCGATTGCGTTGTCCTCTTTGGCGGCTTTAAATGGTGCGGGGTCGTCGGATGCCGCAATCACCGCCGCCTCGACTCGCGCAGAGATGACATAATCCAGTGCACCATCATCGACGGCCACCACAGATGCGTTCATCACGCCGAGCCTGTCCAGCTCGGCCTCGATTTCGGCTTTAATCTTCGTGCCATAGAGCTTGTCGATGGAACTTGTGAGCGAAATCGTTCGCTCCTCGAACGGGCGTATAGTAATCTCGATATCGCCTTTGGTCTTTTTGCCGGCGACGGCAGTTTTGGTGATTATCATCGTTCCTCCGAGTTATTTTTAAAGCCTTGATTCATTCCGATTTCAACTGTCATTCCCGCGAAAGCGGACGCGGGCGTTGCTTTTACCCTTTACCTGTCCCCTATCTCTTCACCTGCATAACTTTATCGATAATCGTGCCATCGCGGTATTCGATGAGGGCGATAACGCGGTCGGCGAGTTTGGGCTGTTCCGGTTCGCCGCCTGTGATTTCATCTACCTCGCGTTTGATGTCGCGGATGTCGCGAATAGGAAGTTTTGAGCCTTTGAAATGCTCGATTAAGTCCTCGCGGAGCGGGTTTATCGCAATGCCGAGGTCGCAGACTATCACATCGACTGTCTCGCCGGGGGTTGTCACGGTCGTCACGCTCTCGCGGATGACGGGGATGCGTTTGCGGTATGCGGGAATTATCATCATCGATAGCTTCGCGCCCGCGGAAACATCGCTGTGGCCGCCGATGCCGTGGAGCAACATGCCGTCGGAGTGTGTGTTGACGTTGACGTGGAAATCGACATCGACCTCCGTCGCGCCCAAAAAGCCAACATCCTGCACGTTCACCATGCAACCCTTGCTGTGCATGTTAGCATACATGCCGAGGTTGATTTGCTGGTGCATGGGGTCGTCGCGGAGACTGGCAATTGCGGCGGTGTCGAATACCTGCCCGTCGAGGAGCTTTTTCGTGATTCCCTCGTGCAAGAGATCCACCGCGAATTTCGTAATTCCGCCGTTAATATATTCGGCATTGATGCCGTCCTCGCGCATAAAATCGCCGAGGAATTTCGTCACGGCGAGTGAAATTCCGCCCGCGCCGGTCTGGAAGCCCCAGCCGTCGCGGTAATATGGCGATTTCCGGATGAATTCGGCGGCGAGCTTTGCAATGTATAGCCTTCCCGGGCTGTTCGTGATGCGCGTTGTGCCGCTGACTATCTGCGACGGGTCGCCGATTTTATCGACCTCGACTACGTAATCAACATGCGTTGATGGAATGTCTATCGGGATGCAGGGGAAGCTCACGAGATTATCCGTGATGACGACAAACTTGTCGGCATATTGTGAATCGATTTGCATGTATCCTAGCGGGCCGCAGGCAGATGTTCCGTGAAGTCCGTTGGCGTTGCCGAAATCGTCGGCACAGGGTGCCGCGCAGAACGCGACATCAATGTGCAGGTCGCCGTCCTCGATAGCGCGGACTCTTCCGCCGTGGGAGCGGAGTATCGCCGTAGTGGGGAGGCCGCCTTTGCTGACGAACGCGCCGACGGGGCCGTTCATTGAGCCTTGGATGTTGCGGACTACGCCGTTTTTGATGTGGTCGATGACCGGAGAATGCACAGGGAACAGCGCGGAGGGGGCAATCGTGAGGTCTTTGATGCCCATCTCGGCGCAGGCCTCGAGCACCATGTTGACGACATAGTCGCCGTTGCGGAGATGGTGGTGGAAGCTGATTGTCATGCCGTCGCGGAGGCCAGTTTTCGCGATTGCTTCCTTGATGTTTGCAAGGAGTTTGCGCTCGCCGCCTTTGTGTTCGGGGTGTGAGTGCGGCCTCGAAGGCGTCGCTCTTTTGCCCTCGCGGAGCGGGTCTGCGAATGCGCCCTGAAACGGCGTGAGGACGCGTCCGTCGGCCTCGGTCGGAACTTCCCTGCCGATTGCGTTTTTGACAAATTCCATACCTTCCTCCTATATATCTGAACAACCGGGCGAGCCACCCGTCTCGCTTCACCCTTTACCTTTTACACTTTACCTAATCGTCGCCATGACCGACGGAATTGCTTTGCATATAAGGTCGGCGAGCTTAGCGCCGGCCTCGTTCGCGGCGGCGACAACATCCTCGATGCTGACCGGCTCGAGGGCATCGGGCAGACACATGTCGGTCATCATCGAGAAGCAAAGGACGCGCATATCTCCGTGCACAGCGACGATTACCTCGGGCACGGTGCTCATTCCCACGGCATCGGCGCCGATTTGGCGGAGGAAGCGGTATTCCGCCGGTGTTTCGAGGTTCGGCCCCATAAGCCCCACGAACACCCCCTGCATAAGGCGAATCCCGTTATCCAGCGCGACTTTCTCGACAACATCGCGAAGCTCCGGCGTGAATGCTCGGGTCATATCCGGGAATCGGACGCCCAGTTCATCGTCGTTTTCGCCGCGTAATGGGTTGTCGCCCATGAGGTTAATCAGGTCGGTAATCATCATGATGTCGCCCTTGCGGAAGAGCGGATTCAGCGCGCCAACCGCGTTGCAACCAATCAGAGTATCTACGCCGAGTGCTTTCATAAGGCGCACGGGGTATGTTATCTCTTTCATCGAATAGCCCTCGTAGAAATGCACCCGCCCTTGCATCATCATTACCGGGGCGCCTTCGAGATGCCCGAAAATGAGATTGCCCTCGTGGCTCGGCGCAGAGCTGACGGGGAAGTGCGGGATTTCGCCGTATGGGATGACGGCATCGGCTTCGATAATCTCGGCGATTTTGCCCATGCCGGTGCCGAGGATAATCGCGATTTTCGGCTCGATTGTGGTCTTCGATTTGATGAACGGGACTGTTTCTTCGAGTTGCTTTCTGATTTCGAGCATGAAACTCCTTGATAATCGTGAATCATACGGGCGAGGTAGCCTCACCCTACAAACTATAACCTAAAACCTATAACCGCTTCTTCTAATCCATCGGGAAAAGCGACGCACGCCTTCTCCTGTGCGTTGAACGGCTGAACACGGCCTCATCGGAGAGCGGGAACTCGATTCTGAAGCCGGCAGACAGTGTCTCTACCGATGCGCGGATTCTTCGCGCCTCGTATTCCTCGTCGAACTGCTTAAGTGCCTTGTCCTGAAGCTCCAAAACCCGCATGAGCTTGCGGAAATAGGCGTCCTTTATCGTTGTCAGCTCGTAAAGTTCTTGCTTGGTCTCGTTGATTTGCTGGGAATAGCGCGCCATTACTTTCTGCGCTTCGTCGTCGGCGCTCTCGCGGATATGGCGTGCTTCCTCCTCGGCGCGGGCGATAAGCTCATGCCCCTCTTTTTTGGCGAGTTCGAGCGCATGCCCTATAGCGCCGGACTGCGCCTCCAGCTCGCTGATTCGCTTGGTGAGCGTCTCGAGCCTTCGAGAGAGGTGCTCGCGTTCTTTATGAAGTTCCGCGACGGACTCGGCGACCTGCGCGAGGAAGAACTTGACCTCGTCGCGCTTGTATCCCATAGGCGACTTGCTGAATTCCTGATTGCGTATTTCGAGCGGAGAAAGTGCCATGATTACTCCAGAGTGTAAATTAAATTTTATTTCTGTCTATGATGCTAACCACCTCTCAGCCATATTTCAATATCTTTGCGTGAGGAATCAATGTCATTCAAAATTTTTATAACAATTCCTCTACCCAAATCCTCTCCTTGATGGAAAGGGATGGTTGTCGTTCTACCATCAGGGTGCCGAAAAACTTATGACTCCCGCGTTGTCTAACGAGTGCGAATCCAAGAGACTTAATGTAAGATTCTATTGTCTTCGCGCTAACCGAAGGAAGACGACTCATCTTCAAGCCTCAATCGTCTGGACACCGACAAACTCAAGTTCTGAAAACTCTTGCTCCTCAAGGCAAAGGTGAATGACTTCCTTCAACCTATCAATAAGTTCATCCATCGTCTTCGCTTGGGTATAACAACTTTTCAGAACAGGCACGGTGCCGACAAAAAAGCCGTCTTCATCCTTCTCGATAATCGCCGTGAAGCGTCCATGTTTGGCTTGAACACCTTTTTCCATAATTTCCTTTTCATCAAAAAAGGTCAGGGGGCTTTCGCCCCCCGTTTGTTGAAATTCTCTACTCCCCGAACTTGATTCCCTGTGCGAGGATAAGCTCTTTGGCGAAGTTGAGAGTGTTCGTCTGTCTGCGCATATAAATCTTCCAAGAGTCGGAGCCGGATTCTCTTCCGCCGCCGGTTTCTTTCTCGCCGCCGAATGCGCCGCCAATCTCGGCGCCGGATGTGCCGATGTTGACATTCGCGATTCCGCAGTCGGAGCCAGCCTCGGAGAGGAACTTGTGCGCCTCGAGGAAATTGTTCGTGAATATCGACGACGAAAGCCCCTGCCGGACATCGTTGTGAAGGCGCAAAGCCTCGTCGAAATCCTCGTATTCTATGATGTAGAGGATGGGCGCGAAGGTTTCCTCCTGCACTATTTGCATTTCGTTTTTCGCCTCGGCGATGCAAGGCGTGACATAGCAACCGCCGGGGTTGTCGAGATGGTCGCCGCCGTAGAGGATTTTGCCGCCCTGTTCATTGATGAGCTTAATCGCGTTCATCATGTCATCCACCGCGCCGGTATCGACCATCGGTCCCATGATTGTATTCGGGTCTAAAGGATCGCCGATGCGGACTTGCTTGTATGCGGAGATGAGCCTATCGACAAGCGTCTGCTTGATGGACTTGTGAACGATGATTCTGCGCGTGGATGTGCAACGCTGGCCGGTCGTGCCTATCGCGCCGAAGAGGATGGCGCGGAGAGCCATCTCCATGTCGGCATCCGGCGTGACGATTATCGCGTTGTTGCCGCCCAGCTCGAGGATGGTCTTGCCGAGCCTCTCGCCGACGATTCTGCCTACGCGATAGCCCATGGAGCAACTTCCAGTGGCAGAAATGAGCCTAATTCTGCGGTCGAGAAGCATTTTTTCGCCGACATCCCTGCCCCTGCCGACAAGGAGCGAGAGGATGGCCGGATCGACGTCCATTTCCCTGCAGACCTCTTCGGCAAGTTTCGTGCATGCGATAGCCGTGAGCGGGGTTTTGCTGGATGGTTTCCAGATGTTCGAGTTGCCGCAGACCACCGACAGCGCGATGTTCCACGACCATACGGCGACCGGGAAGTTGAACGCCGAGATAGTCCCCACGATGCCCAGCGGATGCCACTGCTCCATCATGAGATGCTCCTCGCGCTCGGACTTCATTGTGAGGCCGTAAAGCTGGCGCGAGAGACCAACGGCAAAGTCGCAGATGTCGATCATCTCTTGGACTTCGCCCTTGCCCTCGGCGATGATTTTGCCCATTTCCAGCGAGACCAGCGCGCCGAGGTCGTCCTTGTGCTCGCGGAGCTTATCGCCGAGCGCGCGAATGAGGAGACCGCGCTTGGGCGCGGGGACGCTCCGCCACACCTCGAATGCCTTCTCGGCGGATTTGACGATGCGCTCGTAATCGTCGCCGTCGGCCTGACGGATGCGCCCGATGAGGCTTCCGTCTATGGGGCTGTATGATTCGAGGATGTCGCCGTTGCCGAACCATTCACCGTCGAAGCCGCCATAAAGCTCGCCGGTTAGGCCGAATTTCTCGAGAATTTCCTTCATTCTCTTCCTTTCTTTGAGTGATGTAAATTAAGTCATTCTTATCCAACAAACATTGATTGTCAATATAGCAATTTCCCGACCGATTTCCAAACAAAAACATTCAAGAGCAGGATTTTTTGAAGTTGAAGGCGGGGCACATTCTGTCATTTCTCCCCGCCTGTCATTTCGACCTCTACCAGCTGTCATTTCGAACGAAGTGAGAAATCTCGTTCTCTGCTGGAAACATGAGATTGGCGCGGCGCCCTACGGGACTCCTCGCAATGACGGGATAGAACGCGGGCGGCTCATGAACCGCCTCTACCGCCCATAACCCATAACCTAAAACCCAAAACCCAAAACCTCCACAAAAACCCTCTCGGTTGAATTTATTACTTTACTTCGATTCGATTCATTTTTATATTAAACGGTGCGAAAATTAGTGTTCGTTTGATGTCCTCAATCGAAGGCGGCCCGTATGAAAGTAGTTATCGATTCCGATTTGTGTATAGTTTGCGGCATTTGCGCCGAGATTTGCCCCGATGTTTTTGCGATGGCCGAGGACACCGCCATCGTGGCTAACTCCGGAAAATGTGAAACAGCCGGCTGTTGCGAGGACGCCGCCGAGGCATGTCCCACCGGCGCAATAGAGATTTCCTGATATGGCCAAAGGCAGATTCCCCTCGAATTTTATCGACCGCGTGGCGAGCGCGACGGACATCGTCGCGATTATTGGACGATATACCACGCTCAAGCCCCAAGGGCGGCGGCTTGTGGGACTCTGCCCTTTTCACAACGAGAAAACCCCCAGCTTCTCGGTCGATGCCGAGCAGGGGCTGTATTACTGCTTCGGTTGCCATGCCGGCGGAACGGTGTTCACGTTTCTCATGGAAAAAGAGGGCATGACTTTCGCCGATGCGGTGGAGAGCCTCGCCCGCGACGCTGGGATCGAACTTCCCGCGACATCCGGCAATTATGAGCGCGCGGAGGGCCTCGAGGAGGCCGCCGAATTCACCGCCGATTTTTTCGCGAGGGCGCTGAACTCGAAAGTCGGCGAGCAGGCGAGGGAATATCTTCGCGGGCGCGGAATATCCGAGAAGACATGGAAGACGTTCGGCATAGGCTGGGCGCCCGCTGACCAGGCGATTCTTCCGAATACTATCGGTAAAGACCGCAGAGATTTCAAGCCTTTTGTCAAAATTGGCATTCTCGGGGAATCGCGCTATGGGAACAAGTATTTCTCGACAATCAGCGATGCTCTGGTGTTCCCGATACACAAAGCCAGCGGCCGCCCGGTGGGTTTCGCGCACCGAAGAATCCGCGATGACCGTGCAGACGGCCCGAAGTATGTCAACAGTGCGGACAACGACATTTATCACAAGTCGTCGATTCTCTATGGCCTCCCGCAGGCGCGTGCGGAGATTCGCCGGCAGAAGCAATCGATTCTCGTCGAGGGCTATTTCGATGTTATCGCCCTTCACGAATACGGTATCATGGGCGCGGTAGCCTGTTGCGGAACGGCGCTCACGAGCGTGCAGGCATCGATTCTCGCGAGATACGCGCCGCGCGCGGTGATTCTCTTCGATGGCGACGACGCCGGTCTCAAGGCGACGCTCCGCTCTATCGAGATTCTCCTCTCTGCGGGGCTGGAGGTGCACATCG
>Ga0129302_1000742_pt1 | contig 24198 bp, 22 predicted proteins | sample BlaSprsedimmetaG_FD_94476 | JGI IMG/M metagenome (GOLD analysis project Ga0129302, IMG submission 94476) | Hot spring sediment bacterial and archeal communities from California, USA to study Microbial Dark Matter (Phase II) - Blank Spring... | ecosystem: Environmental > Aquatic > Thermal springs...
GGAGTCGGATAAACCGCTATGCCCGCGTTTCTAAGAATCCGCCGGGCATTCTCGACAGTCTTCCCGCCCATCCAGCATGCCGTTATGGGCTTACCCGAACCCTCCCAGACTCTTGCGACCGCGCTCGCAGTCTCGTCAGGGTACGTGCCAGCCTGCGGAGTGTAGATCACTACGATGCTGTCAATATCCTTCGACTTGATGCACTCCCTCATCGCGGCCTCATACCGGGCGGCGTTCGCGTCACCCAAAACATCGATTGGATTGTTCCTGCTCCAGCTCGCAGGGAGTGTTCCGTCAAGCGACTTTATCATCTCCTCTCCGACTTCAGCAAGCCTTCCACCAACCTCAATAATCTTGTCGGTGGCCATAACCCCCGGACCTCCCGCATTTGTTATAATCCCGATTCGCGGCCCTTTCGGAAGCGGTCCTTTAGCGAGCTTTTCCGATATGTCAAACATCTCGTCAACTTCAGTCACCCTCACGACTCCCGCCCTCTTGAAGGCCGCGGAATAAACGTCGTCGGCGCCGGCGATAGCCCCCGTATGGGAGACGACAGCCTTCCTCCCCTCCTCAAATCTTCCTGATTTTACTATTACAATCGGCTTTTGGTTTGCGAATCCGGAGGCCGCGCTCATGAACTTCCTCGCATTCTGAACCGACTCCATGTATATTATGATGCTCTTGGTCTTCGAGTCCCTGCCGAAAAAGTCGATTAGGTCGCCGTAGTCGACGTCGAGCATCGAGCCGACGGAGACAAAATAGCTGAATCCGACTCCACGCTCGTTCGCCCAGTCTATTATTGAAGAGCACAATGCCCCGCTTTGGGATATGAAAGCAATGTTTCCTTCAAGAGGCATGTTTATCGCGAAACTCGCATTCAACTTAATCCTCGGGTTGATGACTCCAAGGCAGTTTGGGCCTATTATCCTAATCCCGCTTGTCGTCGCAATATCCCTTACCTGCCTCTCCAACTCGCGTCCCGAATCACCAGCCTCCTTGAATCCCGCGGAAATTATGACGACACCCTTAACCTTCGCCTTCGCGCAATCCTCCATGACCTTGGGAACAGTGTTTGCCGGCGTTGCGATGACCGCGACATCAATCTGACGCGGGATGTCGAGAATCGACTTGTATGCGTGAACTCCCTGAACGGCATCCCTTTTAGGATTAACTGGATACACAGTCCCCTCAAAACCGTGTCCAATCAGGTTGGCCATAAGACAGTAGCCTACACTATCCTTCGTGCTGCTCGCTCCTATCACCGCGATTGCTTTCGGGTTGAAAATGTGTTTCAGACCTTTTGTAGGCAAAAAAACCACCTGAAATAATGAGGTTAAACACTATCACCTCACAGACTAAAAATAAAAAAAATTCGGGGTTAAAGCGTCTGGAAAACAAAACAAACGGCCGGAACGAGAATGCCGGTGAAAAAGAAGAAAGAAAATAAAAAAGAAGGGTTGGACGCGGATTTTATTTGCGTCCGTGCACCAGCGCGTCAACTATGCTCGGGTCTGCGAGCGTGCTCGTGTCCCCCAGCTGGTCGACTTCGTCGGCGGCAATCTTTCTAAGTATTCGCCTCATAATCTTTCCGGACCTTGTTTTCGGCAGAGCGTCCGAGAACTGGATTTTGTCCGGAGACGCTATCGGCCCAATCTCTTTTCGGACTGTCGCTATAATCTCCTTTTCTGTTTCAGGCGTCGCAGTCTCCCCGATCTTCAGCGTGACGTAGGCGTATATGCCCTGCCCCTTCACCTCGTGCGGGAATCCGACTACGGCGGCTTCCGCGACTTTCGGGTGCTTTCCAATAGCGCCCTCCACTTCGGCGGTGCCGATCCTGTGTCCTGAAACGTTCATGACGTCGTCCACCCGTCCGGTAATCCAGTAGTAGCCTTCAGCGTCCCGCATACACCCGTCTCCAGTATAAAACACATTCTTGTACATTGTGAAGTATGTCTGCTTGAACCTGTCGTGGTCGCCGTAGACGGTCCTCATCATTCCAGGCCACGGCTTTTTGATGACCAGGTTTCCGGAAACGTCGTTGCCTGCAATCTCATTCCCGTTCTCGTCGACGAGCGCCGGCACAATCCCGAAAAACGGCAGTGTCGCCGAACCAGGCTTGGTTGGCGTCGCGCCCGGAAGCGGGGTAATAAGTATTCCGCCGGTCTCGGTCTGCCACCATGTGTCTACTATCGGACACTTTTGTTTTCCTATCTCCTCGTAATACCAGGTCCATTCCGGAGACTTTATAGGCTCTCCGACAGTCCCCAAAAGCTTTAATGATGTGAGGTTGTGTTTTTCAGGCCACTGGTTGCCTTCCCTCATCAACGCCCTGATGGCGGTTGGGGCGGTATAAAATGTGTTTACCTTGTGTTTGGCAATAACCTCCCAAAACCGTCCGAAGTCCGGATAGTTTGGAACGCCCTCAAACATTATGGTCTTCGCCTTGTTGGCGAGAGGGCCGTAGATTATGTAAGAGTGTCCCGTAATCCATCCGATGTCTGCAGTACACCAGTACATGTCGCCTTCATGATAGTCGAAGACGTATTTGTGGGTGGTTGCAGCGTAAACCAGGTATCCTCCGGTCGTGTGCAATACTCCCTTCGGCTTTCCGGTTGATCCGGAAGTGTAGAGGATGAACAGCGGGTCTTCAGCATCCATCTCCTCGGGTGGGCATTCCTTTGAGGCGTCAGCCATCTCGGCCTCCCACCAAAAGTCCTGGCCGTCCTTCATTTCTATTTCAGTCCCAGTCCTATTGACTACGAAAACCTTCTTGATGCTCGGACAGTCCTTGACTGCGACGTCGCAGGTCGCCTTCATCGGAATCTGCTTCGCCCCCCGGACTCCCCCGTCCTGGGTGACTAGCACGGAGCATTTAGAATCGTTTATCCTGTCGCGCAATGAGTCTGCCGAAAATCCGCCGAAAACAATCGAGTGTATCGCGCCGATTCTCGCGCACGCCATCATGGCGAAGGCGAGTTCCGGAATCATTTGAAGGTAGATGCAGACGCGGTCTCCCTTCTTGACGCCGTGTTTTTTCAGGACGTTGGAGAATTTCGATACTTCGTCCAAAACCTGCTTGTACGTGAAGTTTTTCGTGTCTTTCGGGTCGTTGCCCTCCCAGATGATTGCAATGTCGTCGCCGTGACCCGCCTCAACATGGCGGTCGAGACAGTTGTATGTCACATTAAGTTTTCCGCCGATAAACCATTTTATGTCGGCGGTGTTGAAGTCGTAGTCCAATACCTTATCCCATTTTTTAGACCAGCTGATTTTTCCGGCCATCTCAGCCCAAAAACCCTCCGGGTCTTGGATTGAGCGGTCATACATCCTCTGGTATTCATTCAAACTTTTTACATACGCCTTGTCCGAAAAATTTTTCGGAGGTTCATAGGTTCCACTCATCTTTTACATCACCTAAATAAGATTAACCGTCGTCCCGGCAAAACAGAATTACTGTGAAATCAGGGTTTTCTGCACTATTTCACCCGCCAACCCCAATCAATCCACTGCCGGAAATCCTGGATTCAATTATGGGAAATTTGTTATATAAATAAAAAGAAGAAGGCGCCCGCGAAATCTTGCGGGCATTGCAGTTTACTTGTTCAACTTACCCAATCATCTGGATTAATTCGATTATCCTGTTGGAGTAGCCCCACTCGTTGTCGTACCATGAGAGTACTTTCACGAGGTTTCCGCCAATCACCATTGTTCCGCCCGCGTCGAATATGCTTGAATGCGGGTTTCCGATGATGTCCTGGCTGACTATCGGGTCTTCAGTGTATTCCAAGACGCCCTTCAATTCTCCTTCAGCGTACTTTTTCATGGCGGCGTTGACATCCTCTTTTGTCACGTCTTTTTTCAGGACTGCAACAAGGTCTACGAGGCTTCCGTCGGGGACCGGCACCCGGATTGACATTCCGTCAAGCTTGCCCTTCATCTCCGGAATGACTTTTCCCGTCGCGATTGCCGCGCCCGTCGAGGTCGGAATCATGTTGACTGCTGCAGCCCTCGCCCTCCTCAAATCCTTGTGCGGGAAGTCGAGTATCCTCTGGTCGTTGGTGTAGCCGTGGACTGTCGTCATCAAACCCTTTTCGATGCCGAACTCCTTGTTCAGGACGTATGCGACAGGCACGAGACAGTTTGTGGTGCAGGACGCGTTGTCTAATACCGTAGTGTCCTTGCTCTTGTCATGGTTGACTCCCATAACAATCGAGGGCATCTCGCCTTTGCCGGGCGCGCTGATAACAACTTTTTTTGCTCCAGCCTTGATGTGCTTTTCAGCATCCTCCTTCTTTGTAAACCTTCCCGTGCTTTCCAAGACTACGTCGACGCCCATCTCGCCCCACGGCAGAAGTTCCGGGTCTTTTTCCGCGAGAATCTTTATCTTCCTCCCGTCCACTTCAATATAGTCTTCGCCCGCCTTGACAGTCCCATTGTATCTCCCGTGAACGCTGTCGTACTTCAATAAGTGCGCGAGCGTCTTCACGTCCGTCAAGTCGTTTATGGCGACAACTTCAACATCCTTTTTCCCCTGTGCAGCGCGGAAGGCGAGCCTTCCGATTCGTCCGAAACCGTTTATGGCTACTTTAACCATTTTCCAATACATCACCCAAAAATTTAGATTGAAGGAGTGAATGTATGTGAAAGAAATTTAAAAAGCGAGGCTTTTTTTAGTGTTTTCTACGTCAGTATTTTTCCGCATTCGGGACAGTAATTTCCCCCACTCGGCTTCCAAGACCTGCAGTTGGGGCACCTGTCAACCTCCACCACCTGATATTTCACGGGCCTGTTGAATCCCATGCGTTCAAGCATTCGGTCAAGCCTGTTTTTCGATGAAATAACGCGGGGGCTTTCAGCGAACCTTTTGTTCATCCGCTGGACTGCAGGCATCCTCCCCAAAATTTTCCTGAATATCAGGGAGAACGTCCACTTGATTGCGGTCAGGAAAATGTAGGCTATGAACCCCCATACTATCGAGATTACTGGAAGCGTTATGACGAAAATCCAAAGGGCGTATCCGATGCTAAAAACCACTGCGGCAAGCCCGCTTGCAAGGCTGAAAATTACCGTAGTCGCTCCCGCAAGATAAAGGAATGTTTTCTGGACGTCTTCATCCGGCGCGAGAAAGTATGCTGTGAAAAACAATACGCTTAAAACTAGGAATAATCCTACAAACGCCTTCTGCTTCAAGTCCATTAGGCTAATTTATTATACTTCAATCTATATTTAGAAGAATAGTTTGTTTTGGGGGTGCATCCTTATTTTATCGAAAAACTACGATCCCAAAGAGGCTGAAGCCCGCTGGCAGAAGTATTGGGGCGATGAGGGAGTCTACAGGTTCAATCCAGAATCCACCGCTGAAGTATACTCCATCGACACGCCGCCCCCAACAGTTTCCGGGAAAATGCATTTAGGCCACGCGTTCAGCTACTCCCAGCAGGACTTCATAGTCCGCTACAAAAGGATGCGGGGCTTCAACATCTTCTACCCCTTTGGAACCGACGACAACGGGATTCCGACCGAGCGTCTGGTCGAGAAGATGAAGAATGTCCGCGCCCGCGACATGGAGCGCCAGGATTTCGTCAGACTCTGCCTCGACACTCTTGAAAAAGAGTTGAGGCCGAAATATATCGCGGACTGGAAGCGGATTGGAATGAGCTGTGACTGGAGCATATTCTACACCACCATAAACAAGCACTGCCAAATGCTCTCGCAAAAATCGTTCATCGAACTCTACAAGATGGGCCGGGAATACAGAAAGGACGCGCCCACAATGTGGTGTCCCCAATGCCAGACCGGAATATCGCAGGTCGAGTGCGAGGACAAGGAATTGGATTCAACATTCAACGACATAGTCTTCAGGGTTGACGGCAGTGACCTTGTGATTGCGACCACGAGGCCGGAACTTTTGCCGGCGTGTGTCGCAGTCTTCTTCCACCCATCTGACGAGCGATACAAAAAGTATGAGGGTCAGAAGGCGAAGGTGCCGTTGTTCGACATTGAAGTTCCAATCCTCCCGGACGAGCGGGCGGACCCTGAAAAGGGCACCGGAGTCGTAATGTGCTGCACGTTCGGAGACCAGACTGACATGGAATGGCAGAAGGCCCACAACCTGCCGATAAAAATAGCGATAGGGCATGACGGCAGGATGACAAAACTCGCCGGAAAGTATGCGGGAATGAGCGTGAAGGACGCCCGCAAAGAAATCATCGGGGCTTTGAAAGAAGCAGGCTTGCTCTTAAACCAAAAACCAATCACGCACGCGGTCAACGTCCATGAACGGTGCGGGATGGAAATCGAATTCCTAAAGTCAAAACAGTGGTTCATCAAATACCTCGACCTAAAAGACGAGATGCTCAAGTGGGGCGCGGAACTCAACTGGTATCCCAAGCACATGAAGCACCGCTTCGACCACTGGGTTAAAGGCCTGCAGTGGGACTGGCTTATCTCGCGCCAGAGGTATTTTGGAGTACCCTTTCCCGTATGGTACTGTAAGTCGTGCGACGAGATAGTTCTCGCAAACATCAAAGACCTGCCAGTTGATCCGCTGGTGGACAAGCCTCCAGTCGACAAGTGCCCGACATGCGGTTGCACGGAATTTGCGGGCGAGAAAGACGTTTTAGACACGTGGGCGACATCATCGCTTTCGCCAAAGCTTTCCGCAGACTTGTTCAAAGACCAGGATATCTACAAAAAGATTTATCCGATGAACATCAGGCCTCAGGCTCACGACATCATAACCTTCTGGCTCTTCAACACTGTCGTAAAGTCAAGACTCCACGACAAGGTGAACCCGTGGGCTGATGTTGTGATTTCAGGACACGCGCAAGATTCGAAGGGGAGGAAGATGAGCAAGTCCAAGGGCAACGTCATCGAGCCTCAGGTCATGATAGAGAAATACAATGCGGACTGCCTGAGGTTTTGGGCTGCGGGATGCAAGCTGGGGGACGACCTCCCGTTTTCCGAAAAGGATTTGGCGACGGGACAGAAGTTCATCACCAAACTATGGAATGCGTCTAAATTCGTCTTCATGCACTTGGAAGACTACGACGGCGCGGAGCCCGCGGAAATCCAGCCTGTCGACAAGTGGCTTCTCACGAAACTCTCGAAAATCATTGATGATTCGACAAACTCTTTCGAGCAGTACGAGTATTTCCGGACGAAAGCGGATGTCGAGAAATTCTTCTGGCAGACCTTCTGCGACCTCTACCTCGAGCTCGTCAAACACAGGCTCTACAAGCCTGAAGTATACGGCGAGGACGCGAGAAAATCCGCGCAATACACTCTCTATCACGCACTACAGTCCATTCTAAAGCTGATGGCGCCGATAATGCCCCACATAACCGAGGAAATCTATCACGCTTATTTCTCGCAAAAAGAAGGAGTCAAATCAATCCACATCTCAAACTGGCCGGAGAAATTCTTGATTGACGGGGACGCAGAGGCGAGATGCGACCTTCTTGTCGAAGCCTTGTCGGCGGTCCGCAAGCTTAAGTCGGACAGTCAGATGAGTCTGGCCAAGGAAGTCGAGAACGCGAAAATCACGCTTCCAAAAGAGAAAATCGGGTTGTTGAAAAATCTTGAGGAAGACTTGAAGGGCGCCGGCAAAATCCTAAATGTCGAATACGCTGAAGGCGAAGAATTGAAGACAGAATTCTGAAAAATATAACTCATTGAATTGAAGACAGAATTCTGAAACTATAACACATTGTTTTCTTCTGACGCCATCTATTGTTTCCTCTTCTTAATTTCCTTTTTGACTGAAGTCATGCTGACTTTAAGGAACCTGAGCATCTTCTCGTCTTTGGTCACCTCATCGACGAAGCCTACAATATTCACTTCATCGTTCTTGTTTCCCGCCTCTTTTTTCCTCAATACCTTCTCAACAGACTCGATTGATTTAAGAAAAACATCGTCTTTACTCGATGCTCCTTTTGACTCGGCCATCCGCTTAAACTCCATCCATTTATCTTGCGGAAGCTCTGAAATACTGTGCTTTACCTTTTTGTAGGCCGCCCACGCCGGAACGGCGTTTCTGATACGGGGCATGGGGTCTTCAACATCTTCATGCATCTGCCTTGAACCAGCACTCCTTTGATACCTGGCCATGTGCTTATATTTGTTTAAAAAGTAATTTAAATTGCTTATGGACGCCGTCATACTTGCAGCGGGCGAAGGCACGCGCCTGAGGCCTCTGACTTCCACAAGGCCGAAACCCATGCTTCCAATCGCCGGAAAACCTATCTTAGAATGGGATCTTGAGGCGCTGGATTGTGTGGGCGTGAAAAACGTCCACATAATCGTCGGCTACATGGGCGAGGACATCAGGGATTATTTCGGAAAAAAATTCAGGCGGATGAACATAACGTATCTAACCCAGGCCGAGCAGTTGGGGACCGGCCACGCCGTCAACGTCGCCAAAGGCAAAGTCAGGGGGGAATTCATCGTAATGAACGGCGACGTTTTCGTTACGCGCAAATTCATGTCAACGCTTCTCGAACAGCACAAGAAAAAGAAATCAACGGCGAGCATGTCTTGCGTTGAAGTCGTGCACCCCGAAAATTTCGGGGTCGTGGAAGTATCGCGCGGAAAAGTCAAGTCGCTGACTGAAAAGCCGGCGAGACCGAAAACCAATCTCGTGAACGCCGGCGTCTACGTCTTCAGCCAGAATATCTTCAAGATGCTTGACAGCGTGAAGAAATCATCCCGCGGGGAAATCGAGTTGACTGACGCATTGAAAAAACTCATCAAAGAAGGTGAACTATACGGCTTCAAGTGCGGAGGCCAGTGGATTGACATAGGGCTTCCCTGGAATCTTTTGGACGCCAACGAGATTATCATGAAATCAATCAGGCTTTTGAAAAGCAGGAAGGCGAAGATTGAGAAGAACGCGACATTGAAGGGGGGTGTCGCAGTAGGCGAGGGCACGCTCGTAAAATCCGGCGCATACATTGAAGGTCCCGTCTACGTAGGCAAGAACTGTGTGATAGGCCCCAACTGCCATATCCGCGCCCACACCGCAATCATGGACGACTGCAGGATTGGGAACGCGGTTGAAGTGAAAAACAGCATTATAATGTCGAAAACACACGTCGGGCACTTAAGCTATCTCGGGGATTCGATAATCGGGGAGAACTGCAATTTCGGGGCGGGAACCAAGGTCGCCAACCTCCGTTTCGACGATTCGGAAGTGATGATTGAAGTCAAGCAGAATCTCGTGAAATCCGGAAGACGCAAGTTCGGGTGCATTATGGGCGATGGAGTAAAGACGGGGATAAACGTTTCCATCATGCCCGGCAGAAGCATCTATCCCGGCGCGCGTGTGGACGCCGGCTCGCTCGTGAAAAACAGCATCTATTCTGAATAAACAGCATCTATTCTGAATAAACAGCATCTACTCTGATAATACTTCCAAAAAAACTATTTTGTTTCCTTTTTTTCCGAGAATACTTGCGCCTGGTACGTCAGGATTTTTGTTTCGGGGTTTTTCCAGCAATCCCTTCCAGCCCCTCCTTTCATGCAGAGTTGGGATAGGAATTCTTTTTTGTTTGGAATCTGTTCCCAGACTTGCGGCAGGTATGTGCTCTGGTAGTATCCGGACTGGATTATCACGCCGTCCCTAAGTGGCGTGAGCTTTTCCAAAAGGTCGTCGGCGTCTTTGTGCGGAAGTTCCGCGGGAGGCGTGAGTACTGACACCTCTATTCCTATTTCATCCAGCTCGGCTTCTTTGACGGGATTGAATCTCGGGTCGTGAATTGCCGCGTTCACAGCATTCTCCATAACACACTTGTATAATGGCATCCGCGCTTCAAGATGTCCGATACAGCCCCTTAAATCCCCATTCTCGTGGTATGTGACAAAACACGCTCCGTCCGCCTTAAGCCGTTCCGTCAGCCGGCTTTCATCGACTTTCGGGGTTTCGTTGAACCGGACGCGCTTTTCGAGCGTGTCTCTTGCGAGCGTTAGGAGGAATTCCTCCTCTTCACTGTTGAGGCCGTCGTGGAATACGATGCTCGCATAACCCACAACCTGGTTTTTGTCGCCTGCAGTATCTCCGCTTGTGCGATAGTCCATGAGCTTTGGAGTCCACCCGCGCATCCTCGCTATCTCCATCACAGTCATGACTGGTATTACTCCGCACAACTCGTCGTTTGCGACGTCTTTCAAGTCGAGTGTGAGAATGTGGTTGACGCATGAAGTGTCAAGACTGTTTGCCTCAGCGTATGGATGATAGTGTGAGAGGTCGCTTGAAGCGATGATTAACGTGTCGTCGTCGACATACGGCTCGAGTTTTTTCGCGAACTCTGCCGGATTCACGTTGCCCATCACAATCGGAACGAGTTGGAAGTCGCCGAGCATGACCTGCAGGAATGGGAGCTGGACTTCAAGACTGTGCTCGCGGTCGTGGGCTTCTGAAGTGTGTTTGATAATTTTTTTCTCTTCAAGCTCTACTGCGATTGGAGATATTGGGATAAGTCCGAGCGGCGTTTCATAGTGGCTTGCGTTGGGGATGCTGGCGCTGACGTGTGCGAAATGGCTGGGTGCAAGCACTATCACGGTCTTGTAGCTTCTCCCCTGAAGCTGCTTGTATCCGTAGGATGCGGTAAGCCCGGAATAAATGTAGCCGGCGTGCGGTGATATGATGGCGCGAGGCTTGTTGGACTCGTAGACGTCCACCTCGTCCATGAACTCTTTTATCATGGACTCAAGTTGTTTCGCATCAGCCGGGTAGAATTGTCCGGCAACCGCAGGCGTTCTCACAGCCCAGACAGTATCGTTCTTTTTCGCCATCGTGTTTTCATATTCTTCCTGGCTCTTTAAAGCCTTGTTGTCTTCTAACTGCTGGAAGAACACGCTTGAAGCCACAATCAGCGTGAAAATGAGGGCGAATGCGATTATCGCCAGGTCGGTCTTGTTGCAGTCCACACTCAAGTATTTTCCGCAAGACAAGAAAAACCATTTATAAGTGATATCTACAATATTTAGTATTTACTAAATATTTGGTGTTTTCTGGATGTCCAAAACAACCGATGAAGTCAGGCGCGAGCTCACGGAAAAATTCACTTTGCTTGGAAACGAGGTTGGAGGGCACGACACCTGTTCGAAAATCTACATGACGCTATTCCTAAGCCCAAAACCATTGGGACTCAACGAACTGGCTGAAAAGACCGGATACAGCAACTCCACGATATGCAACGCCATGGGCATACTCGAAAAACTCACCGACGTCAGAAGCTTCAAAAAACCGGGAAGCAAAAAAATCTACTACGAATGTGAGCAAGACCTCTCCCTCATACTCGGACGCAAATTCATGGAATTAAGGCGCATGCTCGCATATTTCGCGTCTGCACTGCGTGATGCGGAAGCGAAGCTCGAAAAAGACCAGTCCGATGACGCTAAAATACTACTAAAAAACATAAGTAAAAGACGAAAAGAATACGAGAAATACCATCAAATGATGGAGGATTCACCCTGCTTTTCAGGGGTTGGTGAATGATTAAGATGACAAAGAAAAAAGAAAAGTGCAAGGACGACATCATAGTCCTCGAAGACGTCTGGAAGGTCTACCGGATGGGCGAGATAGAAGTGCCCGCACTCCAAGGGCTTTCGATGAGCGTCAAGCCCTGCGAGTTCATAGGAGTCATGGGCCCGAGCGGTTCTGGGAAAAGCACTGCGATGAACATGATAGGATGCCTTGACACTCCGACAAAAGGCAGAATCCTGCTTGAGAAAAAAGACATAAGCCGGATGAGCGAATCCGAGCTCGCGCAAGTTAGGGGCAGGGTGATAGGATTCGTATTCCAACAATTTAACCTCATGCCAAACCTCACAGCACAAGGGAACGTGATGCTCCCCATGATGTTTCAGGACATGGACCCGCTCGAGCGGGAAGACCGTTCATACGAGCTTTTGGACCGTGTCGGACTCGGGAAAAGAATCCACCACAAGCCGAAAGAATTGAGCGGGGGGGAACAACAACGCGTCGCAATCGCGCGCGCTCTCGCAAACGACCCGGATGTGATACTCGCAGACGAGCCGACCGGAAACCTGGACACGAAGTCCGGGGCGGAAATCATGGCGCTACTAGGCGAGCTTCACGAGGACGGAAAGACTATCGTAATGGTCACACACGACACCCGGCAGGAGGAATACGTAGACAGGGTATTACGCCTGCAGGACGGTAAAATAATAAACGGAGATGATGAAACTTACAGTTGAGGAAACGATAAAAATGGAAAAAAAGATTTTTTGCGCTGCCGCAATGCTAGTGCTACTTTTCTCGCACGCAGTATTGGCGGAGCCGAAGGTTGATTCAGTAAGCTTGGAGCCGAACTACGTTCAGGCCGGAGAAGACGTTGAGGTATACATAAAAATTAGCGAGGCTCTCGTAGCCCGGCAACTATACTCTCAAGTGTCCGGCGACGGCGGGATTCCCGTTAAGCAGGACAAGAACATACGGTACGTCGGCGTCTTAACGCCAAAAGACGATTATGCCGGCCGGCAGGTGATAATCAAAAATCCGTCCAAAAACATAGGCCACCTTTTTACTGGAGAATCTTGGACGATACCCTACACCATCACTATACTGGACGATACTGCCCCCGGAGACTTAAAGCTTGAATTCAGGGTTCTGCGCAATGATGTGGAGCCGAACGAGCTGATGATTGCAAGAGAGATTATAATCCCTGTCCAGGGGAATGTGATGTTCAGCACAGTCTCAGACAACAAGCTTTCGTTCGGGGAAAACAAAGTCAAAGTCGAAGTCGAAAACGTGGGCGGTGGCGTCGCAAGACAGACTATGGCGTCTCTTGAAAGTCTTGAACTGATAACCGTCACCGGCTCGAACACGATTTTCCTCTCCGACTTCGCGCACGAAGACCGAAAGACTGCGGAATTCACGGTTTTCGTGGACTCGAAAGCTTCGCTTGGCGCATACAGCCTTCCCATGACGCTCAGCTACCTTGAGCGGGACGGGAGCAGGAAGACTAAAGAATTTATGCTGGGACTTCAGCTTGACGCCGAACCTCAAATACACTTGAATGCGGAAGCCCGCGATCGGATGGGGGGGGGGAGTTCCGGAACAGTGACAGTCAATGTAGTCAACAACGGGCTTGTTGACGTTGAATTCGTCGACTTGGAGCTTCTGGACACTGAACACTACTCTGTCGTGGGCGCGAACAGGGTATATGTCGGAAAAATCGATTCAGACGACACTGAGCGGGAGGATTTCACGATAAAGGTTTCCGACGGCGTCGACATGAACTCTTTGACGTTGAAGGCTAAACTCTACTACACCAAGGAGAATTCCGCAAGAAAATACTCGATGGAATACGCTCCAGCAATCAAAATATTCACCAACGAAGAGTTGCGGATGAACGGCGAAACCTCGACAGTCGGCCGGATACTCGGCCTGATATTGCTTGTGATAGTCTTGGTCGCCGGATACTTCGCGCTTTGGATACTCCTCAACGTGATATGGCTTGTGAAGAGCATTATCAACCGCAAACTCTTCAAGCGGGGCAGGAGTTAGGATTGCCGTGATGAAATGATTGGCGACTACATGCGTTTTGCGGTGGACGGAATACTCCACCGCAAATTCCGAAGCTGGCTGACGATGCTTGGAATATTCGTCGGCATAATGGCGGTCGTATCCCTGATAAGCCTCGGGCAGGGGCTTCAGCGCGGGATTGACGAACAGTTCGAGAAGGTTGGGGGCGACAGGATTCTCATAACTCCCGGCGGGGAAGGCGTTACCGCCGGCGCGGGCGTATTCTCGTCCGCCAAAATCGGGGAGAAAGACCTTGATGTCGTGCTCAAAAACAAGGGGGTTGATTCAGCAATCGGGATGACGCGGGACGGAGTCCTAATGGAATACGGTGGCGTCAGGGTTTCAGCAATGATATTCGGGATTCCCACGGACCCTGAAACCACAGCCTTTCTTGATGAAATATCCTTCATGAGGGTTTCGGAAGGCAGGTATTTGAGGGCCGGTGAAAGACACTCCATCCTGATAGGCGTCAGCACCGGGGAACTTTTCGGGACTGAAGTCGAGCTGAAGATTGGGGACAAAATCCAGATTGAAGAAAACTCCTTCAAGGTGGTTGGGATAACCGAAAAAAGCGGGAATCCCATGCACGACATGAAGGTTGTCGTCCCTCTGGAAGTTGCGGAGGAATTGAGCGGGAAGTCAGGCGTATTCGACACTATATCCGTGAAAGTAAAAAAAGGCTTCATTCCGGGAGACGTTGCGGAAAGCCTCAAACAGGATTTGCGGAAGTCGAGGGGCGTTAAGGGGGGGGAAGAGGATTTTTCGGTCGAAACTGCTGAAGACTTGATTTCAACATTCAAAAATATTCTGGCGATAGTCCAATTAGTATTGACGGGAATAGCCGCAATATCGCTTGCAGTCGGGGGAATAGGGATCATGACGACCATGTATACGAGCGTTTTGGAGCGGACACGGCAGATTGGGGTAATGAAGGCGGTGGGCGCCCAAAACTCCGACATACTCTTGATATTCCTTTTCGAAGCGGGACTGCTCGGCCTTGTCGGCGGGATAGTCGGAGTCGTATTCGGAATGGCGGTGAGCGTTGGAGTTGAAAAGATTGCGTTCGCAAGCGGGCTTGACATACTTAAGGCGTACACTTCACCCGACTTGATAGTCGGAGTACTATTGTTTTCATTCATCGTCGGATGCGCTTCCGGATTCTTCCCGGCAATGCAGGCCGCGAAAATGAAGCCCATCGACGCGTTAAAATATTAGGTTTAAAATGTTTTCAGAATACTTTGACTTGGCGGTGAAAAGCATTGTCCGAAAGGGGCTTAGAAGCTGGCTGACGATGCTTGGAATATTCGTCGGAATCGCGGCGGTCGTATCGCTCATAAGCCTCGGGCAGGGCTTGCAGGACGCGTTGAACCAGCAGTTTGAGCTGCTTGGGACAAACCTCATCTACATCAGCCCCGGCGGCGACATCTACTCGATGATGTTTTCCACGACCACCGCCAAGCTAAAAGACAAGGATTTGGAGACAATCCGCGATACGCGCGGAATCGAGCTTGCTGGCGGAATGCTTATGACCACCTCGCGGATTACCTACCGTGGAAAAAGCGTTTTCACTTACGTCGCAGGGATGCCGACAGACGATAGTCAGGACCTTATGTTTTCAGGCTCAGGGATAACTATAAGCGGCAGGCAAAGCAGGTTCAATCCCTCCGACAAAAAGAAGGCCGCGATAGGATACCGCTATTGGATTGGCGACGTGTTCGACCATGAAGTCCGCGACGGCGACCGCATAAAGATTGACGGAAAAGACTTTGAGGTTGTGGGCGAAGTCAGCCAGATTGGAAACGAAATGGATGACGCGAACATCTACGTGCCTTATGATGATGTTAAAGAGATTTTGGGGTTGGCTGAAAACGAGTATGTGGTAATCATGGCGAGAGTCAGAGCCGGAGACTCGGTATCCGAGACTGTGGAGCGGGTGAAACGCGAGCTCCGAAAGTCGCGTGGCTTAAAGGAGGGCAACGAGGATTTTGCAATCACTACCTTGGAAGACATGCAGGAGTCGATGAACCTGGTTCTTGGAGCGGTCAAATGGTTTCTCGTCGGCATAGCCGGAATATCCCTCTTTGTAGGGGGCGTCGGAATCATGAACACGATGTACACGAGCGTCCTGGAGCGTACCACGGAAATCGGGGTGATGAAGGCGGTTGGCGCGAAAAACTCGGACATACGGAATCTTTTTTTGGTGGAGTCTGGCATCCTAGGGATGGTCGGAGGTGTTGTAGGTTGTGCGATAGGCGCAGGCCTATCCCTCACAGTCGAATATTTCGCGGGATTGAATCCGGCGACCGCCACGCTAAAAGCGTCCATTCCGCCGGAACTTGTTTTAGGGGCAGTGGCGTTCAGCTTCATAGTCGGCTCCCTAAGCGGAGTGCTTCCGGCAATCCAGGCGAGCAATCTCAAGCCTGTTGAAGCATTACGGTACGAGTAAAACAAGATATTTGAAGCGTCGGGGCGAGAGAATTTAATCTTATGAATCAAATCTTCATTGTTTTGACTTCTTTTCCGTCAAGGACTTTAGCCACAATATCCTGAGTCTTCTTCCAGGCGGCATCAGTCTTCGCATTCTGCTTTTTGATGACGGCCTTGCTCTTCAAGACGTCCTTTTTGAATATCCCCACCATCCTCTTCACTTCCTTCGGGTTGGTGCTTCCAAGGCTCTTGTACGCCTTCACATTCTTTTCGGGATCCACTATGTTTTTCAGGCTGGCCTCGTCCATTTCGACTCCAGCATCAGCGAGGAGCTTTAGGGTGATGTCGTAGTCTGTGAAAAGCTTGTTCTGGCGGTGTAGCGTGCCCACGAGGTTTCCAACAATTTCATGGCACTTGCGGAAGCTGTAGCCCTTTTCCCGGACAAGATAGTTTGCGAGCTCGGTCGCCGTATTGTAGTTGGCTCCGCTCACCTGCTTCAACCTGTCTTTTTTCACCTGCATGGTGCTTATCATCCCCTCAGTCACAACCAAAGTCTTTTCGATTATTTCCAGCGCGTTCCAAAGCGGCGGCTTGTCCTCCTGAAGGTCGCGGTTGTATCCCATGGGAAGTCCCTTGAGAGTCGTCAAAAGCTGGATTAGCGAGCCGTAGACGCGCCCCGTTCGCCCTCGCGTCAATTCCGCAACGCAAGGGTTCTTCTTTTGAGGCATTATCGAGGAGCCGGCGGTGTAGGAGTCGTCGAGTTCGAGGAATCCGAACTCGTAAGTGCTCCAGTACACGATTTCTTCGGCGAGCTTGCTGAGATTGCTCATGAGTATCGCCAGAGCGCACAATGTTTCGGCGACGAAGTCCCGGCTGCTGATGACGTCGAGAGAGTGCACGTGCACGGAGTCAAAGCCCAAAAGACGGGCAGTCATCCGCCGGTCTATTGGAAAGCTTGTTCCGGCGAGCGCCGCGCTCCCAAGAGGGTTTGTGTTCACATTCCTGTAGGCGTTGTCAAGACGTGTAATGTCCCTATTCAGCATGCTCACGTATGCTGTCGCCCAGTAGCCGAGCGTTATCGGCTGGGCGTCCTGCGTGTGAGTGTATCCTGGAATCGCGGTGCCGGTGTTTTCTTCGGCTATGGCGAGGAATGTTTCCTGCAGTCTTATTATCTTTTCCTTAACGTCAATAATCTTGTTTCTGATGTGGAGTTTGCTGTCTGTTATCACCTGGTCGTTTCTAGAGCGTGCGGTATGGAGTTTTCCCCCGCAGTCGGCTCCCGCCCCTTCTATCAGGTACCTTTCCACGTTCATGTGGACGTCCTCGTTTTCAGGGTCTAACACGAACTTGCCTGAAAGATAATCTGCGCGCGCCTTGTCGAGATAGAGTAATATCTCCTTCAAATCCTTTGCCTTGATGATGTCTTGTTTGGCGAGCATTATGGCGTGGGCCTGGCTGCCCCAAATGTCTTCCAAAACCATCTTGCTGTCGACTTCCACCGACTGGAGGAAGTCTTCGACGTTCTCCGTCAAATCCTTTTGGAATCGTCCGCCCCAAAGTTTCGCCATTTTCTGTTTGAGTGGGAAAGATAACTATTTGTCTAACATAAAATAAAAAGGGGTAAAAGAAGAAGTTTGCGGGTTTTACTTGATTCTTCCCGCTTTCGCAAGAATCTGCCAGGGCAGGCTCTTGACTTTCGCGGCTCCCGCGCACCAGCGCTGGTCGAAGCCCTTGCTCTTGATTGACCGCATCTCCTGGTTGAACAGGCCTGAGCCGGATTCGCGGGATACTATGTCGATATTTCCCTTGTAGAGTTTCACGGAGTATTTCCCGTTCACGTTCTTCTGGCTTTCCGCTATGAAAGCGTCAAGGTCGTTTTTCAGCGGGTGGTACCATTCGCCGTGGTAAACGTGGTAGGCCCACTTCGCGTCCACAATCTTTTTGAACTGGATTTCGTCTTTCGTAAGGCACCACTGCTCAAGGTCCTGGTGCAGTTTTAGGATTACGTGCGCCGCCGGAGCCTCATATATTTCACGGCTTTTCATGTCCATGATTCCGTCCTCGAACATGTCGATTTTCCCGATGCCGTTGCGTCCGGCAATCACGTTCAGTTCTGGCACTAGTTCGGCAAGCTTCATCTTCTTGCCGTTAAGAGAAACCGGAACGCCCTCGGCAAACTCTATCTCGATGATTTCCGCATCGTCCTTCGCCTTTTCGGGCGGCACGAGCCACATCCAGATGTCGTCCGCTATCGGCTGGTTCAGGTCGACTGCGCCTGATGCGATGGAGCGGCACCACATTGTCTTGTCGTCTCCGCCCGTAATGTTTTCTGTGACTGGGACATCCCATTCGACGCAGAGTTTCTCCTCGTCAAGCCTTGTCAGGTCGAAGTCTCTGACAGGCTGTAGGACGTGCAATCCCGGGGCATAGAGGCTGAATACGTTGTGCATCCTGTACTGGTCGTTCCCTTTTCCGGAGCTCCCTTCCATGATGCTGTCGCATCCTGCTTTTACTGCTTCTTGAGCGACGACGCGGGCTACTAGCTGTCGGGTCATAGACGTTGATACTGGATACCCGTTGTAGTTGCTGTTCGCTTTGATTGCTTTTGGGAGCCAGACTTCAGTGAACTCGTCCCGCTTGTCGATTAGCTTCACCTCAATCCCCATCTTTTTTGCCTTGCGCTCCGCCTCTTTTATCTCGGCGTCGCCCTGTCCGACGTCAAGCTCTATTGCGACAATCTCCTTCGCATAGTATTTCCTTCGCAAAAGTTCGATTCCCAACGCTGAATCCAGTCCGCCTGAATACGCGATGCACGCTTTTTCTATTTTTGGGACTGGAGTCTCTTCAACCCGTTTTAAGATTTCTTGAATTTCCATTTTCTTGATTTAAAGAAGATAAAACAAAGATATAAACAAAAAGTTTTATTTATAACAAAATATGAAAAACTGGTTTTCCGGAAAAATGACTTCAGTGATGCAGGCGGTACGGGAGATAATAGAAAACGACCACAGAATCAGCCAGGCAATACGGCTTAAGATAGTGAACAAGAGGAGGCTCGCAAAACTAATCCAGCCTCAAGTCGAAAAGAAGGCGGGAAAAGCGTCGATAGACTCGATAGCCATGTCGATAAACAGGATAGAGCAGAAACAAAAGCCAAAGGACACAAGCCACCTGAAAATACTCGCGGAAAGCCAGGTGCAATTGAGGGACAACATAACAATATACTATCTTAAGGCGGAATATCCGGTTCCAGAACCGGTTTACGACAGTCCTGTCGAGGCGAACCGAAGCTTCCACGTCAAGATAAAGGGGACTGCGGCCACAACCCTGATGGTCGACTCCGAAACCCGCAAAAAAATCAGGATGCCTAAAAACATTTTGGACAAGAAGGAAAACCTTTCAGCAATCACGGTAATAAGCCCCAAAAAAATAATCGAGACTCCCGGCGTCGTGGCGGAACTGATAGGCGCGCTCAGCAACAGAAACATCAATATCGTAGAGGCGACGTCAAGCTACGACAACACGTTCATAATCGTCGACCAAAAAGACAGCCTGAAAGCGCTTGAGGCGATACGGGAATACGCCGGCTGAAAAGCCCGGACTGGCAGGCTGAACTTCTATTCAAGCGGCCCCCACAGGACGCCGTAGCTCAAATGCTGGAGTGTCGAAGCCTTGTTGGTGTAAGAAATGCTGACATTAACCTTGTAATAGTCTCCGACCTCGCCTTCAACTCCCCCGCAGTTAAGCTGGACTGTCGTAACAGCACCCGGCCTGAAATTCTCAAACCCCTCACTCCAACTATTGCAGTTTCCACTTCCTCCCGCCTGAAAACTCGCGCTCACAGAAGCCAAATCCACCATTGTGCCGGCGTCATTTGACAAAACCATCTGAAGACTGCCGCCGCTTGCCAAAACCCAGTCCAACGGCTTGACCTCGCTGAAACCCCGGAAATCCTTTGTCGGAGTCCCAGGCTCCAAAACACCCATCTGCCAGATGATGACGCCGACAATCATGATTATGAGTATGGCCCACCCATACGTCATCATGTACTCGAGCGCGCCCTGCCCTCTATTGCCGTCAAACAGCCTCATATCACAAGATATTTAGATGAATCCATTATAAAACAGGCGGGGTAATTCGAGAAGCCAGTTCCAAATCCTTTTTATAGCATTATTCAGTATATATTCAACTTTTGATTTTGGAATAGAAATGGCGTCAATAAGACCAGCAAAATGCTACAGGTGGGACAGTCCGGCATACACGAGGGTGGCGAAAAACCCGCAGGACTCTTTCATATCCGGAATACCCTCAAACAAGATTATGCGATACAACATGGGCAACAACGCCGGAGTCTATGACACGAAGGCGTCGATAGTCCTAAACGAAGACCTCCAGATACGGCATAACGCGCTTGAGGCCGCGCGCGTCACCACGCAATTCACGCTCGAAAGAAAACTCGGGCTCGCAAACTACTTCTTCAAAGTATTGATATACCCGCATCACGTCATGAGGCAGAACGTTCAGGCGTCTGGGGCTGGAGCAGACCGCGTTTCTGAAGGCATGCGAAGGGCGTTCGGAAAGCCTGTCGGACGCGCGGCAAGAGTGAAGGCAGGCCAGAAGATATTCACAATCTACTTCAACAAGAACGACGCGAGGATGAAGATTGTCAAGTCCGCGCTGAGCAAGGCCTGCCAGAAGCTTCCTGGAGACACCAAGATACTTGTCGAGGAGAACAAGAAATGAGTGACTGGAACCTGGTCGCAGTATTAAAGATTATGCCGGAAAGCCCGGAAACCAACCTCGATTTCATAAAAAAATCTTTCACGGAAATTGCCGGAAGCCTCGCGCAAGTGCACACGGTCAAAGAAGTCCCGATAGCGTTCGGCCTAATAGCAATAGAGTTGACGCTTCTCATGAACGACAAGCAGGGGGGCATCGAGGAGATTCAGGAGAAGATAAGCGCGCTTGAAGGAGTCGGCGAAGTCGAAGTATTAGACTTAAACAGACTCTAAAAACACGCTTCCAACCGATTTTTTCCAGACGTTCGCGCAATCCTCTTTTTATTATATCCCGTCTAAGAATTGTATTAGGTAATGGCGCAGGAAATACCGATTCTAAGGTCAAGTATAATCCGCGGTCTTTCAAGATTTTTCATAGGTTTTGGAGACATACTACTCAGGATTTTCCCGTCAATGGAATTGATGGTCGACTATTCCGGCATTGAAGACAAGTACGGCCTGAACGGACGCGACTATATGGCGGTAGTCTTCACCACGACAGTCCCACTCACACTGCTTCTTGGAGGGGGTCTTTGGATTTTGCTAAACCATGGCGGAGCCGCCCGTCCTATAGTAGGGCCGGCAATAGGCCTGGTCGTCGGGGGCGCAATGTTCTTCTACCTCATGTTCTACCCTAAAAGCATAGTCAACAAAAGGGTGAAGTACTTGGAGAGGAATCTTTTGTATGCTCTTCGAAGCCTGCTCGTCCAGATACGGAGCGGGATACCAGTATTCAATGCGATGGCTTCGATAGCAACCGGCAAATACGGGCCGATATCAAGCGAGTTCAAGGATGTTGTGGAGAAGGTGAATGCGGGCGAGAGCATGGTGGGGGTCCTCGAACACTTGGCCGTGAGAAATCCGAGCATCTATTTCAGGAGGTCTTTATGGCAGCTTGTCAACAGCATAAAGTCCGGAAGCGACGTGGGCAAAAACCTTGAAGACATTATCGCAAGCCTCTCCAAAGAGCAGATGGTCGAGATAAGGAGATACAAGTCCGTACTCAACCCGCTTGCGATGATGTACATGATGATTGCGGTAATCGCGCCGTCTCTTGGAATAACATTGTTGATAATCCTCTCAACTTTCCCCGGCATGTCTCAAATAGGGAGGGAGGAGATCTACTGGATGCTTTTGGCCGGGGTATGCTTCATGCAGTTCATATTCCTCGGACTGATAAAGTCGAAGAGGCCGAATCTGATAGGCTCGTAGAAAATGGGTTTGTATTCATTCATAGGGAAGATGCTTCCCTGGGCGGTGAGAAACCGGTACAAGACTGCTTTGAAGTTTTCCATGCTGAAGACTAGTCCGGAAGTCTTTTTGGGCAAGATAGTGGTTGCCGCAATGATGGTGGCGTTCGCAGTCAACTATTTCGCCTCAAAATATTTTTCCGTGTATCCCGCAGTCATATTCTTCACGGTCTTTTTGATAATACAGGCTTTCATATACGTCTGGGTCCTGCTTTCGGCAAGCAATAAGGCTAACCTAGCCAACCAAGCTTTGCCGGACGCCCTCCAGCTCATGTCTTCAAACATTCGCGCGGGCCTTACCACTGACAAGGCTCTTATAATGGCCGCCCGTCCGGAGTTCGGGCCTTTGGAGGAGGAGATTAGGCGGGTGGGTAAGGAGACGATGGCCGGCAAGAATCTTGCGGAATCCCTTTCAAAGACGAGCGAGCACATTCAAAGCACGGAACTTGAGCGCGCGATAGAGCTTATAATATACAGTCTTCAGTCTGGAGGTCAGCTCGCCGATCTTTTGGACGAGACTGCCGAGGACATTAGAAACCAGCAGCTGCTTCAGAAGGAGATTAGGGCGAGCGTTTTGATGTACGTATTCTTCATTTTTGTCGCGATTGTTCTTGGGGCTCCCATGCTTTTTTCGCTTTCCGGTTTTCTGGCGGAGCTTTTGACGACCAACATGGCGATGATTGCAAAGGACATGCCCGCCGACTTCGGCGGGACTGGAGCCATGCCGATATCTGTTAACCGTGAAATGATTGACCCTGGTTTTTTGATAAACTATTCGCTGATATCCATGGTAGCGTCATGTCTTTTCGGCTCGATGGTGATTGGGTTGATAATGAAGGGCGAGGAGAAGGAGGGTTTAAAGTATATTTTAGTAATGATTGCCATTTCTGTTTCCCTGTATTTTATAGGCAGGATTATCTTGAAGGCCATGCTTGGGGAGATGATGGTCGGCTGATGGAACTTTGAGGTGTTTGTTTGAAAGTATCTGTTGTCATCCCCACGTTAAACGAGCAGGAGTATCTCCCAAAATGCATTGAAAGCCTGAGGGCGCAGACTGTTTCGTGCGAGATTGTTGTCGCGGACTCGAAAAGTTCGGACGGCACGCTCGAGATAGCGGAAAAGCTGGCGGACGTGGTGGTGCGGGAGGGGAAGAAGAATATTGCGTTCAACCGGCAGATCGGTCTTGAGGCGTCCTCTTGCGATATTGTCGTCTCAACTGACGCGGACTGCATTTTCCCAAATGATTGGCTTGAGAGGATTCTCGGGCGTTTTGAGGATCCGCGGGTTGTAGCGGTTTCAGGCCCGACCATTCCGATTCCCGGGGAATCAAACTCTTTCGACAATTTCTGTTATTTCACCGGCAACATCGGGCTTTGGATTTTGCACAAACTGGGCGTAGTCTGGTTTCGGGGGAGCAACAGCGGATACAGGAAAAGCGCGGTTTTGGATGCCGGGGGGTATGACGTCCGCATGCATGCGCGGGAGGATTCGGACTTGTCGCAGAGGGTGTCAAGGTTTGGCGTGACAGTCTTTGACTGGGATGTTAAAGTCATGACTTCCATGAGGCGCAGGAAGAATCTGGGGTGGAGGAAGGCTTTGCGTTATTATATTGATACTCCCATAAGTCTTGTAAGTGGCAAACAGTATTATGAAAAAGTCTGATATGCGGGAATTTAATGAATGTTTGTCATGACTGTCTTGCTGAAAAACATGCTTATTTTTAAACTGTCATGACTATATCATAACAGTCATGACAACAATGGATTCTGGCTATGACGGCGAATTTAACGAGCTCGTAGGAGAACTCGCAAACGCATTCAACATAGACAGCCAGTCAATGACGCTCGCCTCAATGCTATACAGCATCGCGCAAGAGAAAAAGAGCACGAACCTGATAGTCCGCGACATAAACGCGAAATTCGACAGGATAATCGGAAGACTCGAAAACCTCGAGGCGAAAATCGAGGAAACCCACACTCAATCCGCACAAGCGGGCCTCACCACAAGAGACCAGGAACTACTTGACTATGTCCGGTCTTCAGGCGAAGTATGCGCGGACATGGTGAAAAACCAGTTCAACTACCGCGGAACCAACGCAGCATCAGGACGACTCAACAAACTATTCAAGGAGGGAGTCCTCCAAAAAACACAAAAGGAAGGCAAAATATACTACAGCCTCCCAAACACTTAATAC
>Ga0129302_1000748_pt1 | contig 24126 bp, 28 predicted proteins | sample BlaSprsedimmetaG_FD_94476 | JGI IMG/M metagenome (GOLD analysis project Ga0129302, IMG submission 94476) | Hot spring sediment bacterial and archeal communities from California, USA to study Microbial Dark Matter (Phase II) - Blank Spring... | ecosystem: Environmental > Aquatic > Thermal springs...
CAACCTAAAATCGTCTAAAATGGGACGCAGCTTCTCTGCTTTCAGCTCAGTGGTTACAATCTTGCTGACGGCGCTGCTAAGCCCTTTTCTTAGCTTCTCGAACACCGCTCTGCCCCTCTCCTTCCCTCAGCTTCGCCGTAACCTCTTCAAATCTGTCTCTGTTCTCCTGAATCCGCTCAACAACCTGATTAAACTGCTGCACCAACGCTTCCCTCGTCTTCTCCAGCTCAGCTATCCGAGCCTCCAGCTCCTCCTTCGCCTCCTTCAAGGTTCTCTCCACAGCCACATCCGCACCTACACCCACAACAACCTTGTTTGCAGTCTCCAATCTGGCTTTAACGTAGGAGCCACCCCCAATAGGAACAAAAAGCTGCGAGTCCTTCTTCTCCTTCTCCAGCCCCTCCATGGTAATGCTTGAAATCCTCAGCTCGGTTAAAGCAGAGTTTGTAAGGCTGATTCTGGACTGCAGCTCGTTGACTGCCTCCTCTAAGAAACGCGACTCCACAGCCAATCTACGGAAGGTCTCCTCGTCACTGGACAGATTCTTCCGCTCCCTGAGTCATCTTCTTCAACAGAACGTCCTCAATCTCCTCGGGGCTCAGCTCCTCCACCTTGGAGATGCTCATCTGATAACGCCTGACCCTGTGCCTGCTCCCCAACTCCGTGTACACCTTCTCCACCGCATCCTCCGGCTTCAAGGCGCGAACCTCCTTCCGGAACTCGGTTTGAAAGTTAGGTTTCCTAATCTTCCCACTCACTCTGAAAACTTTGACGTCACTCATTTTACTTCACCACATCAAGGGCTTGTCCTATTATGAACATTTCGGGTCCAGTAGTCAAGAACCCAGCCACAGCCCCATAACTGTTCCCTAAAAGGCCAGTGGCAACATAAGGTATTCCACAGTTGATGGTTCCCACATCCACAGGAACCTTCAACGCATTCTCCAGCACTTTCCGTTCATCCTCCCTCAGCATAGGATGCGCCAGCACACCTTTATTTGTGGCGGTTGCAAGCGACCCCACATACGGTAATCCCGCTATCTCATTGGAGACCACCTCAACCCCCAAAGTGTCCCCTATCTTATCCCTGTCTCTCTTTTTCAGCCCAGGATCAGCCACCGCACCTTTATCGTTCGCCAACACCATGTTCCCATAGGCTGTTTTCTTCGTGTCCATGATGGTCACGTTGATGTCAGCGGCTGATTTAATGGCTGCGACCTCCTCCTCCGTGGCGAAGGGGGGAAGGATTACGCCGTTGGAGTTGGAGCAGGCTAGGGCGCCTGTGACCAGCGATTTGCCAACTGTTGTGGCAACAACTTTGACTTTCAACCATTCCTCAACCTTTTGTCTCTTATTTTCTGGAACCTGCGGGGGAACAATTGCGATTCTGTCATTGACGAGCGAGTAAACCCCTATGCTGGCGTTACCGAAAACATCAAAGAGGAACAGCGGCAAGTTTAGTCTCCTTCAGCAAGAAGAACAGTTACTACCCCTTCCTTATCCTTAACCACGCGGACTCTGATATTTCTAGGCGGCTTCTCAATGCTCCTCTCCCACAGTTTCTCGTTAACTTCATTGTCTATGACCAGCCTCTCAGGCTCCTCCTCCCCCTCAGCCTCTGTGCGGACCTTCATGTGCTTTAATACAAAACTTTTTACAATTCTTACAGCTTTGGGGGCACGTTTCTTTCTTGGGGAGATCCACGCCTTCCCTAGAGGAATCGTGTAGAACCTTTCCTCAACTATGTCCTCCTCTGTCTCCTCCTTTTCTTTCCTGCTGACTTTCTCTTCAGCTTCTACGAACTCCTCTTCTTCCCCAAGTTCCTCTTCGAGTTCCTCATCCTCTTCCTCGGAAACTTCGGAATCTGAAACCTCTTCTGGCTCCTCAGTCTCTTCCAATTCTAACTCTTCTTCAGCCAAATCAACAGGTTCTTCCATCTGCATTTCCCTCAAGCCTTTATCTTCCTCTGTCGCCAACGTCTCCTCTTCGGATTGGTTCTAACCTGCCCATTTGTTCTGGCTATAACCCATGTGGGAACAGGTTTCTTCTCTTTTCCAGCCTTGATAAGCCTCCGTTTTTTTGCGGTCGGTTTGTTCCTTGCCATCTTTTACAATCTCCTAATTTTGTAGTCTCTGCGACCTGACTGAAGCCTTACAAGAAGCTCTTTCAACTGCTCATCAGTTATGGGAAGGTTTATTCTTCCCTGCTGAGCCAACTGAAGCAACTGCAGTTCAAGCTGCTGAGTGAACTCAGGTTTAACCATGTTCAAGTTTGTGAGGCGACTCCTAGCTTCAGGAGTAAGTATTCTGCGAAGCAGAGCCTGCTTTTGCATCTCAAGCTGCTGTTGCGCTTGGACTTGCTGCTGCTCCTCTGCCATCCTCTGCTGCAACTCAAGCATCCTTCTTTTTCTGAGGGCTTCCAGCTCTTCTTCGCTCACTCTTTTTTCACCTAATATTTTTTGAGTTCGGGCACAGTTTTCTCCAGTTCCCTTTTCAGTTCAGTGGACAGCCTGTCTAGCAGCCGTCTCCCCTCACTTGTCACTATTTTTCCCTCATTTCTTGACTGTTCCACCAGACCTGCTGCTTGAAGCTGCTGCGTGGCTTTTCTGACTATGGCGCCACTTCCTTTTCTGGCATGTTCCGGTTTTACTCCTCTGTCTATTCTGCCGCCGTATTCTTGGCGTAGTTTCTCGATGCCTATAGGTCCTTTTACGTATATTTTACGTAGAATAGAGGCGCATCGGACAAACCACCAGTCTGGGTTGGTAGGAGGGCGTTGAGTGTGAATGCCAGTTTTGGCGAATGGCGCCCATGCGGGGGGAGTTATTTCATCCACTTCCTGTTTCAGATGCTTAGCTAGCTTCTCTATGAGAATTGATGGAGGAACATCATAAGGTGTCGGCAAAGCTTCTTCTTCCTAATTTTTTCCTTCAGTAAGGGAAAAGAGTTGTCTTATATTAGTTTCGTGGTCTAGAAACTCAACCTTTCTGCACTGTTATAAAGTTTTCACCCTTTCCGTGTCTTACGCTTGTAGAGGAGGAAGGTGTGACCTCGAACCTCAACTAGCTCCGACTCTGTCTGTTCGGCAATCGCCGCTGCAATGTTTTTCGTTTCCTCGCCTTTGAGGGCGGATCGTAATATTTTGGCTTTAATCATCTCTCTTGTGTCCAGCTGCTTGGAGATCTCGTTTATTATCTGGGCTGTTGCCCCCTCTTTTCCAATGTGCACTGTTGGGCTCTCGGTGCTGAGCGCACTCTTTATTCGCCGCTTCATTTTTGGTGTTATCACATTTTATCTCTTCTTTTTAGTGGAATACGAGAGTGCCCGCCGCAATTTAGGCATGTTATTACCATGTGGGGCTCCCTTCTCTGCTGTATCCGGATACGACAGTTCACGCCCGGCAAAATAAAGCTTTTACATTTCCTGCAAATGAGCCGCCTGTACTCCTTAGGAAGCTTCAGCTGGGTTCTCATAGCTATCTTCTGCGCTGTCTGGACGTAACGCTGAGCCAATTCAGGGTCTTCATGAATCACTTCTTTTGCTAAGCTGAAGAGGGTGTGAAGGCGTTTAAGGGCAATCTGTTTGGTGGAGTTCATCGCAAATAATCATTCTATGTAGTATGCATTAAGGTTTTACATGAATCTGCGTGAGCATGATGTAACTGTTTCAGTTTTTGTGGTTTAAACCAGAAGGTACGTTATGAGTGCCGCGGTTATTGAAACGATTATTGATGGAATTAAGTACCTGTAGCTTTTGGTTATTGACGTCCTGAAGTATTGGGCTGTGAAAACCAGACAGAGATGTGTTGGGGCAATCAAATAGCCAAGGTATGCTGAAATGTAGATTAAGCTTACGTTTTTTGGTATGAAAGTCACGGTTTCGGCGAGAATCGAAACGCTAAGCGCCATTGCTCCAATGGGAGAGCCGAGAAGAAAGCCTAGAGCCGCTGGGACAGCTGAAAGTATTACGACTTGGTTCAGGTTTGTGTTTGCTATGGCGCTGCCGAGAATCTGTGAAGCTCCAGAAGCAAGTGTGACGTTTCTGAGGAGTAATGCGCTGAAAGCCACCAACGTTACTTCCCATACTGCTCTGTTTTTCAGAACTTTCTGGAATGTTGTCACTTTTGTTTTTGTTATAGCCAAGAGCGTGATGGCTCCCGCGAATGTTGAGATTGCGATGTTCACGTCTAATACGGCAAGAATGACTGTGACGATGATTGGCAAAAAGGAATAGAGTAGCCCTTTAAGGTTGGCTTTTGGGTTTGATTTTGTCTCCGAGTCCACGTTTTTGATGTTTGGGATTTTTCGTAACCCCACAAAGTATCCAACTATGAGCATGACCGCTACTACGAGGGCTTGTCTGGCAATGAGGGAGTCCATACTGGTTCCGGTCAAGGCGACTGTCAGGACAAGGAACTGGCTCACGGGATAAATCGGTAAGATGGCGTGTCGGAACCAGATGTTTATGTATGTTTTCTTTTCTTTGTCAAGTCCCAGCTTTTCTGCTTCAGCCTCAACCATGGGCGCTGACATCAGGGCTGCGCCTGCAACGGGCAGCAGTCCGATAACTGCTGGGAGAAGGCTAACTGTGACTTTTGGGTTTTTGATGAATCCTCGTAGGCTTCTGGTTAAAATGTCGACTAACCCTGTTTCCTTGTAGAGTATGCTTATGAGTATGATGAAGAAGCTGGCGAAGACCAGCGTCAAAGTCGTTTGGTCCAAGCAAGTTTCGGATAACACTGTTGCTGTTCCTGAGATTCCGAGGGACAGAAGGCTCATCAGAAACGCTGCAGCCGTCAGCGAAACGCCTAAGCCCACTCGCCGATACAGCAAGACAACGAATAGGGCGATTGAAATAACGAAAAAAAGCAGCGGATTAAAGAAACCCAACCGAAGTACTCCCATCTACCATATTTGAGCAGATTACGTATCCTCGTCACCTACAAAAACTTTAACCCTAAACCTTTGTTTCTATTTTAGGGATAATGTATGCTTATTCTTGTGTTGGCTGAGGCTGCTCTTGAGACTGTTCCCGAGGAGTTGTGGAGTCACCCCGCTGTCAGACACCACTCCAAACGACAGAGAAAACCTCCACAGCAGCTTCTCCTTGACAGGTCACTTCACCACTCAGCGATGAAACAGCTAGACGATGACCTGAAGAGGGGACGCCCAGACATAACCCATTTTGCCCTGCTTGAAGCCTTAGGCTCCCCACTCAACAAGGAAGGGCTGCTTCAAACCTACGTTCACACCAACAAAGACCTCGCCATAAAGGTTAATCCCGCCACTCGGCTGCCCAGAAACTACAACCGCTTCATCGGACTCGTGGAACAGCTATTCCAGCAGGGAATGGTTCCATCCACAGGAGAAACGCTGCTTACGCTGCAACACAAAACATTAAAGACTTTGCTTGCCGAAGCAGAAGCCGACTACATCCTAGCCCTCAGCAGAGAAGGAAAACACAAAACCCTTCAAGACGCAGTTTCCACCCTACAGACAAAGCAGAGACCAGCAGTGATTGTCGGCGGCTTCCCCCACGGTCACCTCTCAGAAACTGCAACACAGTTGGCGGATGAGATTGTCTGCATTGACTCGGAGATGCTGGAGGCATGGACTGTGACTTCGCGAGTAATCTACGAGTACGAACGTTCTCTTTCAGTGCCCAAAAAGAGGCTCTGCGAAAACTGACCAGCCAATCATATTAGGCTCCTAATAGAGGTACATTGTTGGAAGCAGTCTTTTTTCACAAATTTTTGCTGACACAAAACACGTGAGCCGACCCTATTAGGCTCCTAATAGCAGATTATTGTTGAAAACAGTCTTTTTCCTGAAAAAGCAGCACCCTTTTTTAGTTACGTTTATCTTTTGTCGGCTCCTCCCTTATTATTGTCTAGGTGTTGAGTTCGGTGCGCGACATTATTATTCCAATAGGGGGAACTCGTCCTCCAGAACCAGACAACCAATGTAGCCTATGCAAACGAACAGTGCCCCCCTCACAGCTCACCCGCTGCCCCCGATGCAAACAGCTATTCTGCAGAAGCTGCATAACCGAAGACCTGCGCGACGGCGAATATCTGGTCTGCCTCAACTGCGCCAGAAGATACGTGGCACCCACACCCGCATTCAAGGGAAAATACACTCCCCTCACCCTCTACTTGTCCAACAAAGCCAAATGGACCACATGGGTCAAACTCCATTTCTCGCAGATAGAGGGGATAATCGGCAAGGAACTTCCAGCATCCGCGCACAAAAGCCCTGAATGGTGGACAAAAGAGAATTCAGTTCGCGCCCAAGCTTGGCAGAGCATAGGCTGGAACATAAAGGAAGCAAACATTGAAGAAAAAACCGTGATTTTCACCCGCCCCAACATAGTAAAGCCAGAAAAGAAAAACAAACCAAAGAAAACTTCGCCTCTAGTGTCTCTTCCAGAATACAAACCAAGAAAAATGAAGACGCCATCCTTGACCCGCATAGCCATAGCGCAGGCCAGACTCGAAAACGTCTCCCGCAGGAAATCCTCCATGAGAAAATACCGAGGAAAATTTCGCCCAAAAACCGCCTACGAAAAACGCCTATGGAAAACAGACGAAAAACCCTAAACCAACCCAAAAAATTTGGCTAAACACGAACGCACCCAACAACCCGAAGAGCCTAAACTCCGCCCATGTAGCCTTCTTTAACCGAAAACAAATAAAGAAGAACCTTTTCTAATTGCTGAGAGTAAAGAGAATGTGATAACATGGGAAAAATTAGGGTTGGCGTAGTTGGCGTAGGAAACTGTTTCGCTGGACTCGCCCAAGGAATAGAAATCTACAAGCGAAAAAACATCCAGAAACTGGGATTAATGCACGAAAAAATCGGCGGCTACAGCGCAGAAGACCTAGAATTCGTTTCCGCCTTCGATGTGGGAGAAAACAAGGTGGGCAGACCACTAAACGAAGCCATCTTTTCAGACCCAAACTATGTCGACTGGGTTGACAGCGTCTCAAACTGCACCACCAGAAAAGTGAAAGAAAGCCCGATACTTGACGGCGTAGGAGTCTACGTTGCCAGCATGATTAAACCAATCAAGCAAACAAAAACCGAGAAAGAACTCGAGAAAGAAACAATCGAAGAGATAGAAACCACAAAAACACGAATCCTAATCAACTACCTGCCTGTGGGAAGCCAGAAAGCCACAGAGTTCTGGGCAAAAATCGCCCTGAAAACAGGCTGCGCCTTCATAAACTGCATGCCCGTCTTCATCGCATCCAACAGAGAGTGGCTGAAAAAGTTCGAGAATGCGGGTTTACCCATCGTAGGAGACGACGTTAAGGGAGTAATCGGGGCAACAATAACCCACAGGACATTAGCCAAACTCTGCATAGACCGAGGAGCAGTGATAGACCGAACCTACCAGATAAACGTTGGCGGAAACACGGATTTCGCTAACATGCTGGAGCGGGAGCGGCTGGAGAGCAAAAAAATCTCCAAAACAGAAGCCGTTCAAAGCCTAATTCCAGACAATCAGAAACTGAACGATAAAGACATCTACATTGGACCAAGCGACTTCATCCCCTTCCTAGGCAACACCAAACTGGCCTTCATCAGAATAGAAGGAAGAATGTTCGCAAACGTTCCCTTCAACATGGAAATCCGATTAGACGTAGACGACAAAGCCAACTCAGGCGGAGTTGCAATCGACGCGATAAGATGCGCACAACTGGCGCTAGACAAAGGCGTCAGCGGCAACCTAACATACGCCTCAGCGTACCTGATGAAACATCCTCTAGAACAGATGGGCGACGAAGAAGCCAGAGAAAAACTTGACAAATGGATTTCTGAACTGGAAAAACAATAGAACCTCATGGCAGCTAAAAATGCCTAGCTTCTCAAATCGTTAACGAATGCCTACGATACTTGAAAAGCCCCGGAAACAGGTAATATGTAGACCCTTTTATGGCATAACCAAGAGACTTGGCGATGTCATAACCGTCGCTCACTCTGTTGCGGGTTCTCGTGAAAACTCCAGCTCGTCGTTCATAGGAAATTCTTCCAAGTCTTGTCATTAACCTAGAAATTTTTTGATCCTCGGACACTCCCAGCTCTGGGTCGTAGGGTCCATATCCGTTTCTAGACATTTTGGCGGCAACATCATACAGCAAGGTTAAGCTACATCCGGGAACGCTGGCTCCAATCACTGGAATTCCCAAGATTTCGATTGTGGGAAATTTGAGGGAAAAACGTGTCAAAAAGTTGGCTCCCATAATCCCGAATCTTCTTCCCAGCTTAAGGCTGTCTCTCGGTCTCAAAGAGGGGACTGTGGCGACTATGTCTTTGCGTTTGAAGGCGTAATACATCACTTCGAAATAGTTCTCATATTTATCTAGTTCAGAAAAAATGTATGCATCATCCATCTGGGTTCCTGTGGAGAAGAGGGAGTCGATGTCATGAAAAACGATTATCCTCCCCTTGGCATGCTTGAATCCCAAATTCCTTCCTATAGCCGGAGAGTCCCACCACGGATACTTGATTATTCCAGATTTCCACAGTTCCCTCCTATACTCCATGTATTCTTCAGGAGAAATTACTGTAGAGTCACAAATTTTCGGAAACGCAGCGTTTTCTCCAGCATCAACAACTATAAATTCGATTGCCTTGCTTTTTCCAGTCTTCTCTTCAAAAACCTTCTTCGCAGCTTCCCAGTTGTTGAAAGTCTCGTCGAGGGCTTGTGCATCTTTCTCAAGCCGCCCTGTTGTTATAACCGAGAAGACTGGCTTTGACATAAACTCCCCTATGAAACACAATGCTTTTTATCACTTTTGCATGAATGTGCCCTTATACCCTGAAATCTTCTCTGCTCTTAACCATTACACCTGTTTTTTTAGCCTGTCCACTTTTGCAACTGCGAATCAGCAGAATTTTGCGCCTAAAAATGTTGTCTATTTGCTGCTGCGGTATGTGGTGGAGAAATATTTTACGGAAGCTAACGCGGAAATGGCTGAAACCCACGCAGCCGCGTTCTGGCAGAATATATACCTCCACAAGATGTCCCTCTCAGTTAAGGACAGAGTTTTGGTTGGCACAAGGTTTTCGAAGGCGTTTCTGAAAGCGGGGGCAATTGAATCTAAGCCGCTGGAAATGGAAACCAGCGCGTCGGCTAATGACTGCATAAAATCTTGTAACAGCGAAGTTTTGCTGTAAAAATCAACCGCGAAATCGGTGAACAGATTAGGGTACACCAAAACAGACAACAAGATAATCGACAACAGAAAGAACGCCAAAACAGTTACTGTGCCTTCGAGGGCTACTCTGCCAAAGGAGAACCGCTGTGGCGCAGATGAAGCGCCGCTGGAACGAGTAAGGGCTGAGCTGATTTTGCTGAAAAACTTTTTAATTGTTCCCATGACGTTTTGTGTTGTTTTTGTTCTTCTTCTTGGGTGCCTTCTACGGGCTTTTGGGACCTTGGCTGGAGATATTCTGTGCGGTCTCATGGCTAAGTGTTTGGTAAGGTACATCCAGCTTGAGACCAGCACAAGTATCACTGTGAGGGGAAGAAGGTGAAAGAGTGGGCTGACAGGTAACGGGTATGCGGTTGTTTCTGTTAGTCCTGAACCCACAAAAAAAGAGACCATGAAATACTCGGAAATAAATGCTAAGGCGAGAAACAAACCTGCTGTTAGCAGCCCCTTCGGGTCAGTCCAACCGCCGAAAGTTAAGCTGTCTCCTGTTCCTTTAGATGTCATTATCGGTTTCCTCAATGGTGATGTGCTTTAACCAGTTGACTTGCTTCATTTGTATTATTTAGGATAATAATCTTCTTATTTATTTTTGGCGTGTTCCACTTCGTCCTACAATGTAACTTGTGCAAATTTGAAAACATGATATTGTGAACTTGGAAACAGACGCTTTTTTAGTAGTGATGAGGAAAGTGCTTGTCCCATCTTTTTGTTCTTTTGAGATGTAAATGGTATGTGTTTGCTGCGAATTGTTTTCTACACTGGAATGTCGTGGATGCTGTGTAATGAAAAACTGAATGCAAAATATAAATTGCTTCTCCGCAACATTTTAAATCAGTTTGAAGCATAGCTTGCATCCTAGAAGCGGTTGAGAGACGTTCTGCGCCGCAAGTCAACAAAGGAGACAGTTAATGCCTAAAGCTTCGAAGAAGGAACTGCTTAAGCTGTACAAGGATCATAAAGTGCAGCTTCTTATTAGCAAGTTTGTTAGCGACGAGCTTGGCACCTTGAATCCGATTTACGACCCAAAGCAGGGGTTTAGGTATCCGATTATAGATGATATCATGGGGGACTCTTCCAGCACGGAGAAATTTTTGCGGAACCTGTTTGAGGGCGGCGTTCTGGAGAGAAAGCTTTACGACAAAATCGTCTATTGTCCATCTTGCAGTTCAGCGAACCTTTCCGTACATTACACTTGTCCGCACTGCAAATCTTTCGACGTGAAGAAGAGCTCCTTGATTGAACACATAAAATGTGGATACATCGACACCGAAGACCACTTCCAGAGAGACGGCAAACTGGTTTGTCCCAGATGCAACAAAGAACTAACTAACCCTGATTTGGACTATCACAGAGCAGGAGTATGGTGTACCTGCAACCAATGTGAAAAAAGCTTCGACATCCCAGTTCCAGCCCATTTTTGCCGTGAATGCCACCAAAACTTCACTTTCGACGAAGCCATTTACAGAGACGTCTACTCCTACAGTTTGACCCCAGAAGCCTCGAAAGAGGCATCCCTCGGTTGTGTTCTTACAGTCCCCATAATCGAATTCTTGGAACATCGGGGATTCGAAGTGGAGAGCCCCGGTTTCTTGGATGGAAAATCGGGAACCCGTCACATGTTTGACTTAACCGCCGTCTCCGCTGGAGAAAAAAAGAAGACAACCGTGATTGATTTTGCGACTTCCACGGATGATGATGTTGTGTCTGAGCAGTCGGTGATTGCCCTGTTCGCCAAGATTTTCGACGCTGCTCCAGACAGGGCTTGTCTGGTTGCGATTCCGAGGATGAGCGAGAATGGCAGGAAATTGGCGTCACTTTACAAAATAGATTTGATTGAAGCAAGCAATCAGATTACAGCAATAGATTCATTGAAAGCCTGTGTATCTGAGTGAGTTAACTTCCGGAATACACTGCTATGTTTCCACGCTCAGTTACAACTTTGACGGTGTAACCGCCCGTTGGTAAAGAGACGTCGTCGTCAAGGAGATAACTTTTTGTAGCCGCAGAATTTACGAAAACACTTATGTCATACTGTCGATGGTCTGTCGAGTTGATTACCCATAACGAGACCAGATGAACGGTTAGCCCCCCATCGTTTTTGAAGATGACCCGAGTCCCCTCACTTTTTTCCACTCTTACTCCCAAAAAATCTATGTCTATTCGTGTCTGTTCGCTATCGGCGTATTGATCCACCAGTTTCACGGACACTGTCCCATCGTCATCCATGTAACTTCGCCAATCAGCCCCAAGGTTCACTGCATAGTAGTCCCATCCCGTTGCCGGGGTGTGCCCCATGGATAAGCCAACATAATTGTATGTCCCTGATGTCCAGTTGCGGGCTTTCAGATACCAATTCTCGGCAGAGTCACTAGCCCGGTATCTTAACTGTATCTCGATTGTTCGAATTTGTTCCAGTGGATAAGTGGACAAATCAACTGTAAACTGTCCAGTCAGCTCAAGAGAAGACGAGTTGCTGCTGCTCGTGCTCTTTTTCACGGTGACCACGTCCAAACCTGCTGTTTTGCCCCACTGAAGGCCGTTAGCCCGCCATCTAATCTGGAAGTTGGAAACAAAATATTGGCTGTCTGTGACTGGTTCTGTGTAGTGGTGCCACCCATTTTCAGACTCAAGTTGGTTTAAATCTCGGTGAGTGTTCCAAGTGTTGCCATCGTAATATTCAAGCATGAAGTTGTTGTCGTCTAGATCGATGTCATACCACCAGAAATCTACAAAAATCACCTCTGCGCCAGAACAATCCAGAATTGGAGAAGTCAAATATCCAGATCGACCAACGCCACCACCCCAACCATTAAAACCCGCTGAATAACTTCCATGGTATGAATAATCGCTTTCTTTGTTCCAGCTGCCTGTCACACTCCAGCCATCTGGAGACCAGTTGCCTTCAAAGCTCTCGGCGTCTATAAGCGTTATATTACCTGAACCGCCGCCACCCGTTTCCATAAAAGTTTCAAAATTGCCATCAACAACTTGAGTATCAATGTGTGTGCCGCCTATATTGCTTCCAATGTTAACCGTGTATTCGCTTTGTGCGGTAAACCATGAAGAGGGGCTGCCGGATTCGACGTTGATGATGCTGATGTTCTCCTTCATTTTTTCCCAGTCCAGCTGGGTCATCTCGAAGTTCCACAAGACAACATTCGAGACTATAGCCAAGATAACCACTAGGCTGAGAGCCACCACTATTATGTTGCTGATGCCCCGCCGATCCCTTCTAAGACGGCGACATGTAATAGTCCACAACCTGTGTTCCCCTCCTAGTTACAACTTTAATCTCATATGCAGAATCTGGACTCCAGTAGCAAGTGACATTCAACCAATCATGTTTGCCCTGCTCCAACTCAAGAGGCGCAAACGATTGGCCATAACGGTTCACATACACGGCGTCTACCTTGATTGAAATCTTGCCCACGTTACGAAGATACAGCGAAATTGTGTCGTTGTTGTCACCGGTAAACCAGACATTCTCAACGATGAAGCGTTCACCCATGTTATCGTGAAGCCCATCGGTGATGACATAGGTAGCCGTAATGGCGATCGACATGCCCGCAACTGCGATAACCGTCATTAAGAGACTGCTCAAGACAGGGGTTATTCCCCTCCTGCTCCGCGACAGTTTTCTCACATTTCTTATCTCCATTACACGATGAACTTGAAGGCTAGATACCCGCAGATCAACAGGATAACGCTGTGCTTCAGGCCGCCGCCAACTGTTCCTTCACCCATTTTTCCGGCAACAAGACCCCCAAAGAATGCTTGGATGGCGCTCATGTGGAAAAAGATGCTTCTTGCTTCCTGAGGTGACATCAACGTGAACTGGCCTGTGGATAAATCGGACATGTCAACAAAGAAGGATTTGAAGAGCATAACGATGGTGAAGAGGAAGACGAAGAAGGCCACATAAATTATTGCAAGATAGGGTCTGGTCTGGGTTTTACGTTCAGTGTCAAAAGTCAAGGTTGTCTGCACAAATTTCTCGAGCGGCTCAAAAACCTTTTCAACCTTTCCTCCTGACCTCTGGGCTTCGAGAATCAGGGGAACTGTTCGCCCTACCAGAGCAGTGTTAACACGCTTGGCAAAAGATTGAAGCGCTTCCTCAAAGGAGACGCCCCAACTCATCTGAGCCACAATCTTCTTCAGCTCCTTGGTTAAAGGTCCATAATTCCTCTTAGACGCCTCCTCCAACGCCTGCGGCAGGGTCATCCCACTTTTTTGGGCTTGAACTATGCTTCGAAAAAGGTCTGGAAGATGCTTGTCTATCGACCTCTTCCACCGATAGTCCACGTAATCGAGAACAGCGGGAGGAAAAACTGTGATTACCACAGCTAACAGTAAATACTCGTCGAAGAGAGGGCTGTTCCTGAGGAGGAGAATAGCGGTCAGGCATATAATTATCCCTAGAGCACCCGAGACAATCCAAGCAATTTTCTTCTCGAACTTTTCAACTTTTGGCATAGCTCATCTCTTCGGCGAAGCCATATCTAAGATAACCAGAAACACCACTGACCCAACCGGCAAGCCGATGTATGTCAGAAGTTGCAGCATTAAACGAGAGTCCAAAAAACCAAATCCCCCGCCCCCCATCATCGATATAACCGCAAGCATCACCACAAAGATGAGGGACCCCGCCACCATCAGAGTGACATAAAACTCAGCCAAAACCCCGAGAGTGTCAGAAAACCGTTTCAACGAAATCCTCTTTAACTCCATATACTCTTGCGATCGGTTTCTGAGGTATTTCACCAAGTTTCCTCCAGAGTAAACAACAGAAATGAACCCTTCCAGCATCTCTTTGAACCTTTCAGAAGGGGTTCGCTTGGATGTGGTTTCCAGTGCTGAAATGACGTCGAAGCCGAAAAGCTCTACGTCCCGAACTACGTTTCTTGCCACGTTAGAGATTGATAGCGATGCGTCAATTTGGGCTAGTGAACGCCATATAAAGTCCGGAGGCACACCTGCCCCAGCCAAAATGGACATGTACCCTGTGGCGAAAGGCATTTCGTCTTCCAAGTCTCTCTTTAGACTGTCTGCCCGGTAAGTCGGGTAAACATAGAATCCTATCACCGTTAAGGCTCCAGCAAACAGGCTCACCCCCAACCCGAAGAGAAGCGACAATACGAGAGACAATTTGAAGATGAAGAAGAGTAGCATCGGAACAAGAATCATAACTGAGGCAGACAGCAGCAGAGTTGCTAGTATGACTGTGCTGATGTAAGCTTTGAAGTTAATTTTTATCCCCGATTTCTTCAAGTTCACATCCAAATCTTTGAATAATGGCAAAAATCGGTTTGCTCTTCCTCCGACTAGCTGATAGGCAAAAACCTGAGGTTTAGTTGCCCCCAATTTGAGGCTCTCCACTCGCCTAGAAAAGAACCGTGTAATGGGAGAGAAAAAGCTGCTTGAGGCATTTTTGGCTTTGTGGTGGGCTCTTTTGAGTTTCTTTCGTTTTTTGCTTGTACTCATTATGTTCCCAACCTAGCCTTCCTGAAGACGCGGGCGGGGTCAGTATAATAGTCTCTGATTACGGAAACGACGTCGGTGTACTTGCGAATCCCCTTTTTCACCATCCAATCTAGCACCGTTTTTCTTTTGTTAAGCTCCTCCACAACATCTTTTTCATCAAGCCCCTTGCGTTTCATCTTTTCTTCCAAGATGTGGCTATGGCCAGAATACTCGAAAGTGTCGTCTCGTGCATTCCACCAATACGCTTCATTGGTTATCAGTTCCCGTGTCTTCGGGTCTAACCCCACAATCTCTGTCACTGCGCGGGTTCTTCGTGCGGGTTTCCCATTAACTTCTGTTCGCAGCTGAACAGTTATGGCGTCAATCATTGTTAGGAGCGGTCGCGGAATGTTCATCGGCTCTGACTCCAAACGGTGAATAACCGAACTCGCAGACTCGCCGTGAATTGTTCCCATTCCCAGATGCCCCGTTGCCATTGCCTGGAAAAGAGTGTATGCCTCCTTTCCCCGAACCTCACCCACAATTAGGTAGTCTGGTCTCTGCCTGACAGCCGCCCTCAAAAGATCAAACAGGGAGATAGATCCTGCTCTATTTTCGTTGTCCCCAAATCCTGTTCTTGCAACCGATGGAATCCAGTTTTCATGAGGCAAATTTAACTCGGCAGTGTCTTCTACGCTGACCAACTTTAGTCCAGGTTTGATGAACATCGAAAAACAGTTGAGCGCAGTCGTTTTTCCAGCAGCAACACCCCCTGATACAAGAATGGATGCCCTGTTTTCGATGGCATACCAGAAGTATGCACCCATCTCGGATGAAATTGTGCCGAGGGCGATTAGGTCGGAAATTGTTAGGGGGTCAGCACGGAAGCGTCGTATAGTAAATGTTGAGCCTCTGCGGGTAACCTCGTTTCCGTAGGTCATCTGTATTCTGCTGCCGTCGGGTAGGGACGCGTCAAGTATGGGCATCGCAAGGGAGATGTTTTTTCTCGCCATATATGCCAGCCTGACTATGAATGAGTTCAGTTCCTCGCTGTTTTTGAAGAGGATGTTTGTTGGGAGGGATTCGTAGTCGCGGTGCCAAACGTAGAGTGGTATGTTGACTCCGTCTGCTGAGATGTCTTCGATTAGCGCGTCTTTCATGAGAGGGTCTATTTTTCCGTAGCCGAGGAAGTCGCGTATAATGTAGTACATGAGTTTGTCCACGGCTTCTTCGTCGATTTTGAGGCGGTAGTCCTTGATTATTTCTTGAATCTTTGCTTTGAGATACTCTTCCGCCTTGTCTCGTGTTCCAATTTCTTTGAGGTTGACATCAATTTCTTCGACAAGTATGTCCTTGATTTCTTTGAGTTGATTTTCCTCTTCTTCGAGGAGGGTGGGCTCTATTACTTCATATTCTATTCTTTTGGTGTTTGGTTCGGTGACTACTGCGGCGTAGACGTAGGGCTCATGGATTGGATATACCTCTCGGAAAACGGATGTTCTTCTTTCAGGTATAGAGTTTGATTCTGTTTTCATTAGCCCTCACGTTTACTCCGTTTTTCAGTTCTTACGATGGGGAATTGGTTGATTGAACCGGTTCCTGATATTCATGACAAGAACATAGGGTATATTAAGACTTAATAAAATCTATGGATTCAAAATCACTACAACACCACAAGCCAACAAAAAGGCTAAACCGCCCAAAAAGGAGACTCAAGCCTCTTAATTTCTACAAACTCATTCAATGCCTCAATCTCTTCGGCGGTCAAACGGTCCTGAAACTTGGTCAACAAGAGCTTTGCGTGAGCTTCAGGCACCCTAACATAGAAGACCTCCCCCTCATGGATGTGGCGACCAACAACAGTTTTGGTCACCGAAACGGCTACCTGCATCCCTGTATTCGCCTTCGATACTGCCTCGCCCTTGTCCTGAATCTGCATAATCTCGCCGATGTTCCGTCCATCTTTCTTGACAAGAGTAGTTTTCGGTTTGATGGTGCCCGCCAAAATTTCGACGCCGAAAACGGCGGGTTTTGCTTTTCTGAAAACGTAGCCTGGGAGAAACTTCACTTTGGCTGGTTTCACTAGTCTGTCGTATTCTTCTCCTAGTCGGGTTTCTTCCTCTTGTTTCATCCATTGGAGGTAGTCGTCGATGAGGTTGTAGATGGTTTTGTGGTTGAAGATGGGGATGTCACGGTTTTTTGCTTCTTCCTCTGCGTCTGGCAGCACCTTAACGTTGAAGGCTAAAATGACTCCGTGCAGGGGTTCATTTTCTTTGACTACGGAGGCTTCGGTTACATCACGTTTGGAAACGTCGCCGACATCAGCCATCTTTATAGGAACATCATTCCGTTTTAGGCTCTCGGCGATGGCTTCAAGAGACCCTAACGCGTCGGTTTTTAAGACAACGCCGTCCAAGTCGGTGGCAATCTTGATTTGCTCAACCTCTTCGGAGACCATTTTTATGTACTCTTCAAGTTTGTCTTCGGAGGGGACAGCGTATAAGGGTGCGCCAGCTAGGGCTTCCTCAAGGTTTGGTGCTGCAATCTTTATTCCCGCCGCAGCGGAAACAGATTCGACTGAGGAAAATTTGTCTCTGGGGTCCCTGATTTCGTCCAGTGGTTTGGGCAGGAGGAGTGCGCGGATGTTGGTGGCTACAGGTTTTTCTTTGGCTCCAACAACTATGAGGTCTCCTTTTTGGAGTGTGCCGTCGTAGATGATTACGTTGGTGGTGATGCCTAAGCCAGGCTCCTCCTTGACTTCCAGTACGGTTCCTTTTGCTGGTCCCTCGGTTGTTCTGAGTCTGTTCTGCAGATACTGCTGGGTTAAGCCTATGAGGACGGCCAAGAGTTCGGGTATGCCTTCTCCGGTTATGGCGCTTGTGGGGATGATGGCGATGGTTTTGGTGAAGTCTTTTACGTTGTTGAATTTGTCTGTTCTGAAGCCCAGTCTAGAAAAGGTTCCCATGATAGTATACAGTTTGTTGTCTAGCTCTTGCTGGACATATGTGTCTTGGTTTCGGTAAGACGCTGAAAAGCTTTCATTCTCTTTAGGTTTCCATCCTGGTATACGGTCAATCTTGTTTGCTGCCACAAGGAAGGGAGTTTTCCTCTCCTTCAGTATGTCTAGACATTCGTAAGTCTGGACTTCAAATCCTTTGAGGACGTCTATTACCAGAATGGCTATGTCGGATACTGCGCCGCCTCTCTTTCTGAGGTTGGCGAAGGCTTCGTGACCCGGTGTATCGATTACCAGCAGTCCCGGAATTTGCACATCCTTTTTCAGCCCCTTGAACAGTGGTCCGCAGATTTTGGCGAGTGTGTCTACTGGGAAGTAGCTTGCGCCTATGTGCTGGGTGATTCCGCCGACTTCGCGGGCTTGGACGCTGCTTTTTCTGATTTTGTCAAGCAGTTTGGTCTTTCCAGTGTCTATGTGACCGAGAACTGAGACGATGGGCTGTCTTATCGGCAACAGAGATTCCTCTAATCTATTTCAGTGAATGGTTGCTTTTAGGTTCTACTCTAATTTATGGAAAAAAGTAGGAGAGAGCTATTTTGGTTTTGAACTAATTTAGCTTCTGGAGGTGTTTGTCGCATTGGGCGATTATCTTGTCGACGTCTTCAATGTCATAATGTGCGTCGACGTCGACCAGCAGTCCCTTTTTTCGGAGATAGTCAGCGACGGGTTTTGTTTTTTCCCTGTACACCTCTAGCCTGTTTTTGATGACTTCCGGCTTCTCGTCTGAGCGTTGAACCAGTCTTCCGCTGCAGCGGTCGCATATCCCCTCGATTGTTGGGGGCACATTCTTTACGTGGTATATTGCTCCGCATTTGCTGCAGGTTCTCCGTCCGCCAATCCGCTCCATTATAACCTCGTCGGGCGCAACAAAGTTTAGGGCAACATCAATTTCTTTGAATTCCATCATGGCTTCTGCCTGTGGAACCGTTCTGGGATAACCATCAAGAAGGAAGCCGTCCTTGCAGTCAGGCTCTTCAAGTCTGTTCTTCACCAGCTCGATGACTGTCTCGTCGGGAACAAGCTCGCCGCTGGACACGTAGTCTTTTATTCTTTTGCCCAGTTCAGTCCGCTTCTTTATGGCGCTGCGGAAGAGGTCTCCCACAGAGATTTTGGGGATGCCATATTTTTTTGAAAGAAATTCTGCGTAGGTTCCTTTGCCTACTCCCGGCGGACCAAGTATAACGATGTTCATGGTCATTTACGATGCCTCTTTTAGCGTGAAGTATAAGATTTTCTGGTTTAGGCTCTTCCTTTCTCTTCTTTTCCGAAATACTCTGTCCATTTGATCTTCCGCGAGTCGCGTTTCATGTCGATGGAGCTTTTTCTGCATTTGCTGGAGCAGAACCACAAAATTGTTCCATCATTCCTTACGTACATCATGCCTGTGCCCGGTGGAAACTCGTGTCCACAAAAAGAACAACTTCTGGACTTTGGCACCTCTTACTTCTCCCTCTTTTTTATCTTCTAAGCTTTTTTGCTTCCCGCTCAGTGTCTCTTAGAACAAGAATATCGTTAGCCCTGACTGGACCCTTCACGTTTCTGGTTATGATGCGCCCTTTCTCTGACCCTTCAAGCACGCGGACTCTAACCTGAACAATCTCTCCAGTCAGTCCTGTTCTGCCAACGACCTGAATGACTTCTGCAGGAACTAGCTCGTCAGTTGCCTCTTTCTTGCTCATTCACTAGAGCCCTTCTGTTTCAGTTCCTCTATTCTTTTTGAGATTTCCTTTATTAAAGACACTGCTTCGCCAACGTTGCTGATGGCAGCCGCGGCTGATGAAACTTCTATTCCTGCGGAGACTCCAAGTTTTTCTTTGCTGGGTACAAACACGTAGGGGATTTTGCGTTCCTCGCATAGGAGAGGAAGATGAGCCACAACTTCGGGGGGGTCTACATCTTCTGCTATAACTACGAGTTTTGCTTGTCCTCTTTCAACAGATTTTGTTGTTTCGTTGGTGCCTATTCTAACTGATCCTGTCCGGTTGGCTATTTGCAGGGCTTCATAGGCTGCATCTGCCACCTCGTTGGGAACCTCAATTTTTGCGTAAAACGGTTTTGACATTTTGCCTCACCCTTTTTAAGTGCTGAGTCTATCCGCGAAAGGGTTTATGAATGTTTCTGCTTTCAGGCTCATGTGCCACATACTGCTAATCGAGTTTCGGTCTTTTTGTTATCTTGGGTGTGTGAACTTTGGGTACCACGTTTTTGTGGTGGTTGGAATTTCTGAAAAAGGACTGTTTTCAACAATTCACTGCTATTAGGCTCCTAATATGCGTAGCAGAAGTGTGAATAGTTGGCGGTGTTGTTTGGCTTTCAGAGAAAAAGCTGTTTTTGGAGCGTAAAGGGTGCCCTCACCGCGGCCTGTACCACGCCACCCGGTATAGATCAAATTTTGGCTATCTCACTGTTGAGATGATACATGTATGGGATTTACGCGTGCAGAGCAGGCTCAATCTCGGTGAGAGCAAAACCAAGATGAGAACTAATGCGGTAATAAATCTTATGAATCCAGAAACACTATCCGATTGAGCGCAGGTTAAATTTCTTTTGTGTTATTTATTGTATTTATATAGTGCGAAGGAACGGGAACGAACAAATATTTGTGTGAGAGGGAGAAGTAAGGAGTCTAAGAGAAAAAGGTCAAAATTTAACTCCAAACCTGAAATATGAATCTGACTTTGCATGAAAAATTTTAATAGCCAAATCATTGAATAACTTGTTTTTTGAGATGAGGTAGAAGTCGCAAACGCCTTGACTTGCAGAGGAATCAACTGGAGATTTGGTGACAATCACTGTTCTAAACAATTTAGTTGAATCGATGTCTAATTTGTCACACTTGGCTCGGCGTAAGCGACCGAAACAAATTCTCAAAAAAACCTCAGATGAGGTAAAAAAATGAAAAACAAAGGGATATCCAAAATATCGACGATTATTTTGCTGACAGTAATGGTACTCTCGTTGATGCTCACAATTTTTCCGTTGATTAACGCTCAGCAAACACAAAAGACCTACCCATACATCGCTGCTATACCTAATCCTGCACCAGTAAACGAACAAATGTTATTCCATGTTGGAATTTCAGCACAACTCTCCAGCACGCATATGGGCTGGGAAGGCTTAAGTATAACCATAAGAAGACCAGACGGTCAAACTGAAACACTTTCTGACATAAGAACAGATTCAACTGGAGGAACTGGACAGCCTTACACCCCCACTATGGTTGGAAAATACTATGCAACAATGCACTTCCCTGCACAAGGCACAAAGCTAGCTAGCGAAACTGATGAACTAGAACTTATAGTACAAGAAGAACCACTAACTTATTGGCCGGGCGTTCCTCCTCTAAACGAATACTGGACTCGACCAATAAATGCACAATTCTATGAATGGGCAGAAATTTCTGGAGATTGGCTAAGACCGGCAGGAAGCTATGTAATGCCGCCAATTCCAAAATATCATGCGGGCAACGCTGATGCACCTGAAGCAGGACATATTCTTTGGACAAAACCGTACACGCAAGGAGGACTAGCTGGAGTCGAACATGGTAACATACAGTATGAAATGGGAGATGCTTACGAACTCAAATTTATGGGATCAGTGATAATGAGCGGAGTACTATACTACAACAGATACGAAGATCGAGGTACAACTCCTGAACTAGACCACGATGTTGTCGCCGTAGACCTGAAAACAGGTGAAGAACTTTGGGTCAAAAACTGGAACAATGAAAGACTAGACTTTGGCCAAACTTTCTACTGGGACTCGTACAACTACCACGGTGTTTTCGGTTACCTCTGGACCGAGAGTGGGCAGACATGGAAAGCATATGACCCGTTAACCGGGCGCTGGGAATACACAATGACAAACGTTCCATCCGGCTGGAATATGTATGGACCAAAAGGCGAAATCTACCGATATACCGTAAACCTTAACCAAGGAACGCTGTCATTATGGAACTCCAGCAGAGTAGTTTCAAATGAGGGCAGCTGGAGACCACAAGGAAACACTTACGACGCCACGGACGGAATAGAATGGACCGTAGAAATACCAACAGATCTGTCTGGATCAGTCTGTTCATACCATCTATTTGACAAAATAGTTGGCAGTAGCGCTGGAGGAATTTTCGGAGGCACATCTCCAGAAATCACCAATTGGGCAATCGACGTTTCTCCAGGAAATGAAGGAAATATGGTCTTCAGAAAAACTGTGACATTGCCAACAAGCGATACAACCTTAGTTTACTGTGACACCATCCCAGAAAATGATGTCCTAATAATATCAGAAAAAGAGACTAGAGTATACCATGCCTTCTCCCTGACCACCGGAGACCTAAAATGGACAACTGAACCAGAAGGCTACCTAGCATTCTATGACAAATGGTATGGTCCTGCCTACGGTTATGGAAAATTCTTCACTGGCAGAGTTAGCGGAGTAGTAACTTGCTACGACCTTGAAACTGGAGATGTCCTGTGGACCTATGATGTAAAAGATCCATATCATGAAAATACTTGGAGCAGCAATCACCAAATTGAATACCATTTCCTTGCTGATGGAAAAATCTGTCTATCTTATGGAGAGCATTCACCAATTAATCCTCTGCCTAGAGGCGGTCCACTCGTCGTTCTTGATGTCGAAAATGGAACAAAACTCTGGGAACTCAGCTGGGCAAACAACTGGTGGGGCGGACACGTAATGATCGGAGACAGCACAATGGTAGGATTAAACGCATACGACAATCGCTTATACGCTATAGGTAAAGGTCCAAGCAAAACTACAGTCTCGGTAAAAACCAATGTCATATCGCAAGGAAGCAGTGTGCTGATAGATGGCACAATACTGGATGTTTCTCCAGGCACAGAAGACATTGCTCTGCAGATGCGATTCCCGAACGGCGTACCAGCAGTAGCTGACGAATCCATGACCGACTGGATGCAGTACGTGTATATGCAGTATCCGCGTCCAGACGTTGAAGGCGTTAAAGTATTCCTGAAGATACAGGATCCTAACGGCGAATACTACAGTACCTATGTTACAACGGATGAAAACGGCGTGTTCAGCCACATGTGGGCTCCCGCCGTTGTCGGCGAATACCATGTCACCGCAATGTTCGAAGGCTCCAAATCCTACTATGCCTCACAGGCAACAACCACCTTTGGCGTAGACGAACCTCCAGAAAAGGCACCTAGCGCAGAAGAGATTGGTGATACGACTGTAAGCAAGATTCCGGCATATCCAGCAATACCCGCGTACCTGACAATCGACCTGGTAATCCTGATACTTGCAGTCGTCGGCGTGGTCATAGGCTTAATAGCATACTTGGCACTCAGAAAACAGAAATAATCCCCAATTCCCTTCTTTTTTCTTTATTAACTAAACAGGACGAAGTTTAAGAAAGGAAATGGAACAGATGCCAGATTGCTTTGTTGATTGATTGTTGGGTTAAGATATAACTCAAAACCTAAACCCAAAAATATAGATTACGAAGTACATCTTAGGTCGGTGGCAAAAATATCTGAGCCTAGAGTAAAGAACGGAAAAGACTCGATAGAAACTGGCAACGAGATAAAGAAAATCTCTGGTAAAGTTAAGTATTGCCCGACTTGTGGCTCAACAAAAATTTTTTGGGCTTCTGGGCTGCCTCAACTCTGGTCAATCTGGGAATGCAAAGAATGCGGTTACAGAGGAGCCTTAGTCCTTGAAGACGGAAAACTTGGGGCAAAACTCCGAAAAGAGTGGAAAAAAAGGCCGAAATTTAGCCCAACCAGAGTTTGATTTAACCCAAAACTGCATGTGCCTAGGCTAGTTTTGCCAGTATTTCTTCTCTTTTGAACAGCTTTAAGCCTAGTTTGAACACAACAAAATCGATGAGCACGAACACGCAAATAAGAGCTAAGATAACCAATGGACCGAAGATTATTGCGCCCGTTATCTGCCCGAACACCATCCCCAATATTGGAATAATCAGAATTACGCTTATCTGCTGAGCCTCCCTGAACCCCTTTACTTTGCCCGAAATCATAACCGTCAAGCCGATGCTTGCAAGAGCTACTGTTGGAGCTAGACCAAAAATCAGCAAAATCCAATCAAGTGTAGGAAGTATAAGCATGCCATTAAAGAGGTCGTATGCCATCACGTCGAAAACTATGGTGTAAACCGCAAAAGATACGACGGTCACGATCATGGATGGGATAAAAGAAACCAGCATCTTTCCCAAAAAGAGTTCACCATCCGATATTGGCGTAGCCAACAGAGCTTCTATGGTTTTCCTTTCCTTCTCCCCGGCAAAACTGTCTGAGGCGATGACGCTTGACGCCATCAAAGGCAAAAGAATAGTCGTCGAAGCACGCAAATTCGGGAAACCACGAGTTTTCGGCGACAGAACCTCACGCCACAAAGGACAAAGATTAACCGCGGACAACGCAGTTGCATGG
>Ga0129302_1000750_pt1 | contig 24102 bp, 27 predicted proteins | sample BlaSprsedimmetaG_FD_94476 | JGI IMG/M metagenome (GOLD analysis project Ga0129302, IMG submission 94476) | Hot spring sediment bacterial and archeal communities from California, USA to study Microbial Dark Matter (Phase II) - Blank Spring... | ecosystem: Environmental > Aquatic > Thermal springs...
AAAATGGCCATACACGCGAATTGTACGCAAAATCCGCCCCAACCTGCTGATGTTCATAGAGATATAGAACTCGGTTTCAACAGAATTGTTGCACACTACCCAAGGTGATGTCGGCTCTGGTCGGGGAAGTGGGAGGAACGTGAGCGGGTGACCGAGTGGTCAGGTGACCGGGTGGGAGGCAGAAGGCGGACGACCGAACGGGGAGGAGCGTGGCAGGGTGAGCAGGTGGAGGGCAGAGGGCAGGACGGAGAGGAGGGTAAGGAAGAGGGTATCTGCGCACGGATTACCGAGCCGGAAAGAGGCCGGTCGGAAGATGGAGATCTGTCATTGACAGCTTCCGACTCGGGTTCTACAATGGTGACGAAAAGGAGGTGCCACGTGAAAGGTTCGTTGCTGGTGTTCGTGTGCGTGCTGTGCGCCACCGCTTACGGCGACTACGTTGAGCAATGGCGTTCCTATGAGGAACTCTCGCCGACCTACATCCACGTCATCGGGGTCGGCAATACCGACGCCGACCCCACCCCGGAACTCATCTACATCGCGCCTGAGCCCTGGGACCGGGGCTATACCTACGTCTGGGCGCTGGACCTGCTCACCGGTGAGGTCGAGCAGGTCACCGATGAGTTCTACGATATCGTCGTCCAGCCCGGAAAGGAACCGCGCCTGGTTGACGCGACCCTTAATGGCAGACTGGAAATCCTGTTCCTGGGCGCGGAAGACCCCGGCGACGGGTACCAGTGGTATCTGTACGGGTACGGCGCTTCAAGCGCGACCGGTCCGGGCAGGTACCGGCGGGTCAATGGCCCGCAACTGGTCCAAGGCAGTCCCAATCCTTTGAGGCACGGGATGCAGATCGAGTATCAGCTTCCGAAGGCGGGCGAGGTCAGCCTGCGCATCTATGATGCTTCGGGCAGGATGGTCCGGGAGGCCGTCCGCGGTTCGATGGAGGCCGGGCGGCATTCCGTCGAGTGGCGCCGTGATGATGCGCAGGGGCGGCCGGTTCCGGCCGGGACCTATTTCTATGTTCTTGAGTCCGATGGCCGGGAGGTGACCCGGAAAGCTGTCGTCGCAGAGTAGAGTCGGTCCGACAGATGCCGCCCCGGGGTTCCCCCGGGGCGGTTGCCGTGGAGGAAGACGGAAACCCCGGAGGAGAGGGTTGAGCGCAGGGCGGGTTGACCGGCGGCCTTCGTGCGGTTAGGATTGTGTCGTTATGATACGCGTTTCTACTTTCCTCGCGCTGGCCGCCGGCGTGTTGTTCTTCGCGGCCTGTCCCGGTCCCCAGAATGCCGCCTCGACCGGGGTTGAGCAGGCCCCGGCAGGGGCACCGCCCGGACAGGTGGATGCGTCCGACCCGATTGCGGTGTTGACCGCGAATCTGCACCGGCTCGAGGAGCGCCTGGCCCGGTACCGCGCCGAGAGACCGGAAAACCCGGAGCTGGACCGGGCCGCGAGCCTGCTCGATGAGGCCCGGGCCGGTATCGCGGAACTGCGCGAAACGACCCCGGAGCCGGAGGAGATGCCGTTGAAACTGCACGCGGTCAACAGCCGGTTCTACGAGTTCGAGCAGTTGCTCCCGCCCCTTGACTGATTGCCGACCGGGTCGGCAGGTGTCTTGATATTCCAGAGAGTTATGCCTATAATGGACGACTAAGGAGCACGAAATGCCTAAGAGGACATATCAACCTTCAAATACCAGCCGTAAGCGGACGCACGGCTTCCGGGCCCGCAACAAGAAGCGTAGTGGGCGGGCGGTCCTGCGCCGGCGCCGGGCCAAGGGACGCAAGCGCCTGGCGGTATGAGCCCGAGCCGGGCAGTTGATTCCGATGATGGAGACGCTGAAGCGGAGCGAGGTTCTGCGCGGGCGCCGGGATGTCGCGCTGGTCTTCCGCCAGGGGCGGAGAGTTCCCGGCGGGCCGGTCTATCTGCGCTGGCGACGGCGGCCGGAGAGCGAAACCGACCGTGACCGCTTGCCTCCGCGCCAGGTGGCGTTTCTGCTGGCACGCGGCGTGGGCAACGCGGTGCGCCGTAACCGGCTGAAGCGGCGACTGCGCGAGCTGTACCGCCGCAATAAGCATCGCTTCCCCGAGGGCCGGGACTATCTGTTGCACGCCGGGCCCGGAGCCGGCGACCTCAGCTTCGCGGAGCTTGACCGCCGGGTGGCGGGCTTCTGCCGCCCCCTGCGGCCGAGGGGCGAGAGCGGGTGACGCGCCTGCTGTCCGCGGCCATCGGGCTGGCGATTCGCTGTTACCAGTATACTTTCGGCGCGGTTCTGCCCGGGGCCTGCCGGTTCGAGCCGAGTTGTTCGAACTATGCGCTCGAGGCGGTCGAGAGGCACGGCCCGGCCCGGGGATGCGTGCTGGTGTTGAGACGGCTTGCGCGCTGTCATCCTTTCGGCGGCTCCGGGTTTGACCCGGTGCCGGAACGGCGCGGCGGAGCGGACCTGGAGTGCGGAGAGATTGGGAGTGGAATGCGGGCCGTGCAGACGGCAGAGGAGAAGACGACCGGATGAACAAAGACACGCTCCGGATGGCCATCGGCTTCGCGGTTATCGTTGGCATCTTGATAATCTGGCAGATTGCCTTCCGTCCGACGCCGCCCGCGCCCGCGCCGGTCGCGGCCGAGGCGACGCCCGGTGAACCGGCGGCGGAGACCGCGCCCCCGGTCCTGACGCCCACGCCCGTCGAAGCCGAGAGCCCGCCCGAGCCGTCCGCGCCCGCGGCCTTCGCTTTCGAGCCGGCGCCGGACACGACGGTCACGCTCGAGAACGACGTGCTCCGGCTGACCTTTTCTTCGACCGGCGGGGCGTTGCGCTCGGCCTGGCTGAAGGAGTACGATGCCGAGCTGGTGCCCGAGGGTGCCCTGCTCTTTTCCGCCGGGCTTGAGACGCCCGATGGCCGCGTCGGACTGGCCGAGGCGCCCTTCCGGGTCCGGGCCGAGAGGATGAGCGTGACGTTTTCGGTCGGCGATGACTCCTTCGGCCTGGAACGGACGTTCACGCTCGATACCGGCTACACCGTCCGGCTGGCCGGCGTCGCGCGGGGTGCAACCGGCATCGCCCTCGACTGCCCGGCCGGTATCGCGGTGACCGAGGAGAACGTCAAGGAGGACCTCACCCACTTCCATTTCTATTCGCGCAGTGCGGGCAAGGTCCGGACCCGGACGGTGCGCAACCTGAAGGAACCGGTTGCCGATACCGTGCCGGTGGACTGGGTCGGGTTCAAGAACAAGTATTTCTTCGTTGCCGCGTTCGATACCGCAAACGGCTTCGATTCGATGCTGGTGAGCGCGGTGGGCGAGGACCGGATTGCGGTCAGCGCGGTCGCTTGGGCCGGGGAGACGGAGGCGACGCTCTACCTCGGGCCCCTGGAGTACAACCGCCTCAGCCGCTTCGGGCTCGGGTTCGAGGGCGCGGTCAGCCTCGGCTTCGTCAAGCCGGTTGCGCTGGCGATTCTCTGGCTGCTCAACTTCCTTTACCGCATCTTCGGCAACTGGGGCCTGGCCATCATCGTCTTCGCCATCATCATGAAGGCGCTGTTCTACCCGCTGACGCGGACCCAGACCGGCCAGATGCGGCGGATGCAGCAGCTCCAGCCCAAGCTCAAGGAGCTGAAGAAGAAGTTCAAGGACGACCCGCAGGCGCTGAACCAGGAGACGATGCAGCTCTACAAGCTGTACAAGATAAACCCGCTGTCGGGCTGTCTGCCGATGCTGGTCCAGCTCCCGGTTTTCTGGGCGCTCTATTCGGTGTTGCGCAATTTCATCGAACTGCGGGGCGCGGGCTTCGTGCTCTGGCTCAACGACCTGTCCCAGCCCGACACTCTTTTCGGGCACCTGCCATTCTTCGGGAACCCGGCCATCGGCCTGCTCCCGATTCTGATGGGGGTCTCCTTCATCGCCCAGAACATGCTGACCTCGGCCGACAAGAAGAACTGGGCGATGACGATCATCTTCCCCATCTTTATAACTGTAATCTTCCTTAATTTCCCCAGCGGATTGCAGTTGTACTGGTTCATGTATAATGTGCTCTCGATTGTGGAGAGCCTGATAGGACTCAAGGGAGGAACGCCATGGACGAAGAGAAAAGGCATGAGGGAGGCGGTTCCGGCCCCGACCGGGAGAGTGTAGCACCGACTTCCAGTCCGAGCGATTCGCCGGCGAGGCCGGAGCCCGCACCGGCCGGCCCGCCGTCGGTGCCGAGCGAGCCCGAGGACGTGATGGTCGCCCGGGTCCTGCGCGATATCCTGCGTCGAATCGGTTTTCACGCCCGCGTTGACATTGAGAAGCGGGAAGACGGCTACCACGCCAACATCCGCTCCCGCCAGGCCACCGGTATCCTCATCGGCCACCGCGGCGCTACCCTGCGCGCGCTCCAGTACCTGGTGCGGGCGATTGTCCGGCGAGCGTACCCGGACGTGCCGATGCTGACCGTGGACGTGGGCGGGTACCGGGTGCGGCGCGAGAACTTTCTCAGGAAGAAGGCGACCGCGGTTGCCCGGATCGTGCTCGAGACCCGGCGCGAGATGGCTCTCGACCTGCTGACCGAGAAGGAGATGGAACTGGTTCGCGAGGCGCTCAAGGCGGAACCCGGGGTGCGGGTCTACGCGCTGGGCGTCGGCACCCGCCGCAATGTCATCGTCGCGCCGACCCAGGAATAGCAGGGTGAAGACCGATACGATCTGCGCGGTCGCGACCCCGCCCGGGGTCGGCGGCATCGCGGTCGTGAGGGTGTCCGGCCCGCTGACTTTCCCGGTGCTTGACCGGGTCGTGCGCGGCTTTCGCCCTTCGCGTCAGCCCGACCACACGGTTCGGTTCGGCCGGGTCGTCGGCCGGGACGGGGCGGAGCTGGACGAGGTGGTGGTCGCCGCGTTCCGCGCGCCGCGTTCCTACACCGGCGAAGACGTGGCCGAGGTGTCCTGCCACGGCGGTGACTACATCGCCGGCGAGCTGGTCCGGCTGTTCTGCGGCCAGGGCTGTCGCCCGGCCGGGCCGGGCGAGTTCTCGCGCCGCGCGGTGCTGAACGGACGGCTCAGCCTGTCGCGGGCCGAAGCGGTACTCGACCTCATCAACGCCCGGACTCCACAGGCCCACGCCGCGGCGCTGGCCCGTTACCACGGCGGTCTCGCCCACCGGACCAGGGCGATGCTGGCTGAGCTGGACGAATGTCGGGCCCGGCTCGAGTACTACATCGGGTTCGATGAGAGCGACGCGGTCCGGCCGCGGGATTTCGAGCACCGGGGGCGCCGCCTGCTGGTGCAGGTTGAGCGGCTTTCGGCCGACGCCGAACGAGCCCGGTTCCTGCACGAAGGGGCGCGGGTCGCGATCGTCGGCCGTTCGAACGTCGGCAAGTCCACGCTCTTCAACCGGCTGGCCGGTGAGGAGCGGGCGCTGGTCGCGCCCGGCCCGGGCACGACCCGGGACCGGGTCGAGACCACGGTCGCTTTTGGCGGTGTGCCGGTGCTGTTGAGCGACACCGGGGGCATCCCGGCCCGGACCGGTGGCAGGCTGGCGCGGGGAGTGGCCGAGAGGACCGCGCAGGCGGTGGACGCGGCCGACCTGGTGATTGCGGTTTTCGACGGGTCCGAGCCCGCGCGGCCGGCCGACCGGCGGGTCCTGCGCACCCTCGACCCGACGGCGGGAGCCGGGCGCGAGGTGTTGTGCGTTGTCAATAAGTGCGACCGGAAGGAACGGCTGGGGGCGGGGTTTCTGTCTCCTTGTCGCCGGCCGGTCATCAGGGTTTCGGCGCGGACCGGGACGAACATCGGGCGCCTCCGCAGTTTCGTCGCCCGGCGGTTCCGCCCCGGCCGTGAGACCGCGGCCACGAACCGGCGTCACCGGTCCGCGCTCAATGACTGTCGCGCGGCGCTGGCGCGTGCGCTCACGGCACCGGATTCGGCCTGCGCGCTGGCCGAACTCGAACTGGCGCACGCGGCGCTGGCCGGGCTGGACGCGCCGGCGGACCGGGCGGATGTGCTGGACCGGGTCTTCAACCGCTTCTGCGTCGGGAAATGATGCAACTGGAACGATTGATTCTGTACGTCCTTCCCGGCCGGGAGGGTGAGGCGGCGGCCGGCTGGGCGCTGGCGCTGGCGCGGCGGCTCGGAGCCCGGGTGTTCGCGGTTCACGCCGTTGACGACCGGGAGCAGACCGCCGGCGACCAAGAGAGCGAGGAGGCGGCCTGGAAGATACTGTACGAAGTCGAAGACGATGCGTTCGAAGAGGACGTGAAGCTCTCGTTGGTGCTGGAGCAGGGCGACCCGGTCGAGCGGCTGGTCGAGGTCGTTGCCGGCTATTCGGGCGACCTGGTCGTCGTGCCGGCCGGCGCCTTTCCACCGGCCGAACTGGTCCGTCGCAGTCCGGCCCCGGTGGTTTTCGTAGGCTCTGCCGCCGCCGAAGCGGCGCGCGGTTTCAAGGAGGAATGATGACGAAAGTATCGGAGCTGCTTGCGCGCGACGCAATCCTGCTCCAGATAGAATCCCGCGACAAGATTGACGTAATCCGCGAACTGTCCCGGCCGCTGATTGAGAACGGCACGGTAACCGACGAGGAAACCTTCTTCGAAGCGATTCTGCGCCGGGAGAACCTCGAAAGCACCGGCATCGGGCTGGGCGTGGCGATTCCCCACGCCCGCACCCCGGCGGTCGCGCGGACCGCGCTGGCGTTCGGACGGTCCGAGGCCGGAGTGGATTTCAACAGCCTGGACGGCAAGCCCGCGTTCCTGGTTTTCCTCATCGCCGCGCCCGAGGACCGCAAGACCGAGTACATCATGACCCTGGCCCGGGTTTCCCGGCTGATGCGCCGCGACGAGGCACGCATCGCGCTGAACCGGGCCCAGACGCCGAACGAGGTCATCGCGGTCGTCCAGCAGTACGAGTGACGGGAAAGAGGCCGGGGGGACAGGTGAAGAACCTATACGCGCTCGAGCGGGCGCGCCGGGAAGCCGCGGAACGGGTCCGGGCCCTGGGCCTGCCCGCGGTCGAGGACGACATCCGCGACGTCGAGGGCGAAGTGGACGCGGACCTTGCCCTGCCGGTGTTCCGGGCGGCGCGCGAACAGGGCCGCAAGCCCTTCGAGCTGGCTGTCGAGCTGGCGGATTCACTCCGGCAGGGCCCAGGCGGCGAACTGCTCGACCTGTCCCGGACAACCGCGGAGCGCGGCTACCTGAACTTCCGGCTCGACCCGGTGGCGTTCAACCGCGCGGTCGTGGCCGACTACCGGCGCAACCCGGAGGCCTGGGGCCGTTCCGACGAAGGAGACGGCCGCACCGTCGTGATTGACTACTCCTCGCCCAACGTGGCCAAGCCCTTTTCGGTCGGGCACCTGCGCTCGACGGTAATCGGGCAGGCTCTGCACAACATTCTTGACTGGTGCGGCTGGCGGCCGGTGGGGGACAATCATCTCGGCGACTGGGGCACCCAGTTCGGCAAACTGCTCTGCGCCTTCGCGCGCTGGGGCGAAGAAGAAGAACTGGCCGCGGACCCGACCGGCTACCTCTTCCGGCTCTACGTGCGCTTCCACGAGGAGGCGAAGCAGGATTCGGCGCTGGAGCGCGAGGCCCGCGACTGGTTCCGCCGGCTCGAGATTGGGGACGAGGTCGCCCGCGAGCGCTGGCAGAGGTTCGTCGCGCTCAGCCGCCGCGAGTTTGACCGCATCTACGAGTTGCTCGGGGTGGGGATAGACTACACGCTGGGCGAGAGCTTCTACGAGGACCGGCTCGGGCCGCTGGTCGAGCGGGCGCTGGCGGCCGGAGTGGCCCGGCGCGAGGCCCCGCCCGAGGCCGCGGGCGGCGAGTTCGAGGCCGGCAAGGAGGTCGTGCTGATTCCGCTGGCGGAGCAGGGCATCGAGACGCCGCTCATTCTCCAGAAGTCGGACGGGGCCAGCCTCTACGCGACCCGCGAATTGGCTACCGCCGAGTACCGGCTCGAGCGTTGGAAGCCGGCCCGGCTGGTCTACGTCGTCGGCAACGAGCAGGAGCTGTACTTCCGGCAGTTTGGGGCCGCGCTGAAACTGCTCGGTCACGACGTACCGGTGACGCACGTCAACTTCGGCCTGATTCGCCTGCCCGAGGGACGGCTCTCGACCCGGGCGGGCCGGGTCATCCTGCTTGAGGACGTCATCCGCGAGGCGGTCGGGCGGGCCCGGACGGTGGTCGCGGACCGGGAGATGACCGAAGCAGACAAGGACGAACTGGCCCGGCTCGTCGGTATCGGCGCAATCAAGTACGCGGACCTGTCCCAGAGCCGGGGGAAGGAGGTCGTCTTCGACTGGGACCGGATGCTGGCGCTCGACGGTGATTCCGCGCCCTACCTGCAGTATGCCTGCGTGCGCTGTTCTTCCATCCTGCGCAAGGCCGGGAACCGACCGCGGACGGATTTCGACCCGGCCCTGCTGGCGCAACCCGAGGAAGCCGCGCTGGTCCGCCGCCTGGCCCGGTTCCCGGACGCGGTCCGGGCCGCGGGCCGGAGCTTCGAGCCGCACCGCATCGCCGGGCACTGCTACCGCACCGCGCGGGACTTCTCGGCCTGGTACGCCGCGGTGCCGGTGCTCGGAGCCGAGTCCGGGGAGTTGCGGGCGGCCCGGCTTCTTCTGGTCGAGCTGACCCGGGCGACAATCGGCACCGGCCTGCGCCTGCTGGGTATCGGGGTGCCGGAACGGATGTAGCGTGAATCGGACGCATTCGACACCGGGTCGAACAGTATGAAGATGACCCGAGTTTACCTGGACCACGCGGCCGCAACGCCGCTCCTGCCCGAGGCGCGGGAGGCGATGGTGCCGTTCCTGGACGGAGAGTTCGGCAACCCGGCCAGCATTCACGCCCGGGGTGAGAAGCCGCGGGCCGCGGTCAAGGATGCCCGGGAAAAGGTCGCCGGCCTGGTCGGGGCCCGGCCGGAGGGTATCATCTTCACCGCCTCGGCCTCGGAGAGCAACAACCACGCGCTCAAGGGTCTGGCGGCGGGGAGGGCCGGGCATATCATCGTCTCGGCCATCGAGCACGTCTCGGTGCTGGAGCCGGCCCGGACTCTCGCCAAGGCGGGTTTCGAACTGACCGAACTGCCGGTTGACGGCGAGGGCCGGGTCCGACCCGAATCGCTGACCGCGGCCATCCGGCCCGATACCGTGCTGGTTTCGGTGATGCACGCCAACAACGAAGTCGGCGCGGTGCAGGATATTGCCGAACTGGCCAGGGTTGCGCACGAACGTGAAGTGCCTTTCCATTCCGACGGGACCGCCGCGGTCGGCCGCCTGCCGGTGGACCTCGGCGCGCTGGGGGTGGACGTCTACTCCTTCGCGGCCCAGTCGGTCTACGGCCCGAAGGGCGCGGCCGCCCTGTACATCCGGCCCGGGACCCGGATCAGGCCGCTGGTCGAAGGCGGTTTTCAGGAACGCAACCGCCGGGCCGGCACCGAGAATGTCGCCGCGATCGCCGGTTTCGGGGCCGCGGCCGAAGTGACCGCCCGCCGCCTCGCCGACTGGTCGGGGGAGATGAGCCGGCTCGCCGACCGTATCTTCACAGAACTGCCGTCAAGGCTGGACCGGCTGGTGTTCACCGGCCCCGGGACCGGCCGGCTGCCGGGTCACGTCTCGGTCTGCGTCGAATTCGTCGAGGGTGAGGCGATGCTGTTGTCGCTGGACGATGAGGGAATCGCCGCGGCCTCGGGTTCGTCGTGTACCGCCCGCACACTCAAGGTGTCCCACGTCCTGTTGGCAATGGGCCTGCCCCACACACTGGCCCAGACTTCGCTCGTGCTGACCCTGGGCCGGGACACGACCGACGCCGGGGTGGACCACCTGCTGGAAAAACTGCCGCCGATCGTCATCCGGCTCAGGCGGATGTCTCCGCTCTACGCGAAGCTCGAACGGGGCGAGGACCCGTACGCGGCCGCGGCCGGCGCGGCCTGTGAAGACGACCATTCGACCGTGGAGGAAGGCTAATGTATTCGGACAAGGTCATGGACCATTTCCGCAACCCGCGGCACGTCGGCGCAGTCGAGAACCCGGACGGCGTGGGCGAGGTCGGCAACCCGGTTTGCGGCGATATGATGAGTTTCTCGATAAGGGTGCGTGACGGCGTCCTGAAGGATGTCAGGTTCCGAACCTTCGGCTGCGGCGCCGCGATTGCGGTCTCTTCGATGGTGAGCGAGATGGCCATCGGCAAGACGATAGAGGAAGCGCTGGCGATGAGCAACGCGGACGTCGCCAGGGAACTCGGCGGCCTGCCGCCCAACAAACTGCACTGCTCGAACTTGGGTGCCGACGCGCTGCACGCGGCCATCCGGAACTACCTCGAGAAACAGAAGGAGGCGTAGTGATGGAACGTGAGTGCGGTTGTCCCTACTGCGACGGTATGACCGACACCGGGGTCTGTGCGCCGTGCGGGGTCAAGCTTGTCCTTTGCCCGGACTGCGCCACCCCCCAGCCGCGCGAGGCGACGGTCTGCGCCGCCTGCGGCGCGGCCCTTTCCCAGCAAGACCAGGACAAGGAGTGACAATGCCGACAGCAAAAGAGCCCGGTGCGAACAAGAAGCACAAGGTCAGGCTCTACGGCCTTTCGACCTGCGGCTGGTGCCGCAAGACCAAGGAACTGCTCGACTCCCAGCAGGTCGAGTACGAGTATGTCTACGTTGACCAGTGTGAGGGCGACGAGCGGGCGGAGTTGACCGCCGCGGTCCGTGCGCTCAACCCGCGTGGTTCCTTCCCGACCGTCGAGATTGACGGCGAGGTGGTGGTCGGCTACGACGACGACCGGATCCTCGAGTTGCTGGGCTGATGGCCGGCGAGAAGCACCCGCCCGAGGTGCTCAAGCTCTACGAACGCCTGAAGCGCGTGGCGGTTGAGGGCGGGTACATGCTCAACCCGGACGAGGAGTTCACGCTCCGGCTAGTCCAGGGGTTGCAGGATAACATCGGCCGTTTCGGTTACCCGGCCTGTCCCTGCCGTCTGGCCTACGGTGAGAAATCGAAGGATGTGGACCTCATCTGCCCTTGTTACTACCGCGACGCGGACATTGAGGAGTACGGTACCTGCTACTGCACGCTCTACGTCAACGAAGACTGGGTGAGCGGCAGGTTCCCGCACAAGAGCATCCCGGACCGGCGACCGGCCGACTTCGTCCTGAACGGCTACGCCGAACCGGAGCCGGTGCGGCGGGCCGAAAGCGGCGGGCTTTCGCCTTCCCTGCCGGTCTGGCGATGCAAGGTCTGCGGCTACCTTGCCGCCCGCGATGAGCCGCCCGGCAAGTGCCCGATCTGCAAGGTGGGCAAGGAACGGTTCGAGAGGTTTCTCTAGCGATGGCGGGTCGGGTTATCGCCGAACTGACCATCGTGCCGCTCGGCACCGGCTCGACCAGCCTCAGCCGCTGGGTCCGGATTGCCGAGAAGGTCATCACCGAAAGCGGGCTGGAGCACACCCTTACACCGATGGGAACCTGCGTCCAGGGCGAGCTTGAAGACATCTTCGCGGTTGTCAAGCGGGCCCACGAGGCGCTGGCCGCGGCCGGTGCAGGCAGGATTTCCACCCATATCAAGCTCGACGACCGCCTGGACAAGGACCGCGTCATGCAGGACAAGATTGACGCGGTGCTGAAGCAGGACTGAAGCCGATGTCCGGTCGGGCAATGGCCCGACTGCTCGCCTGTCTGCTCGTCGGCCTGGCCTGCCTGCCGGTCCGGAGCCGTTCGACCGCGCCCGCGGTCAACTCCGAACTGGTGGTCCGGAAGTTCGCCGAAGGCTTCGGCAGCGGTACCGGGCGGTTGACCCGTCTGTTCCTGAATGATGCTGAGGTTCGCCTGGCCGGGTTGGGTGTGGGGTTCAGGGGACGCCGCGAAATCGAGCGCCTGCTGGACTACGCCCGGGCCGCAGAGGCCCGGCTCGAGCTGTCCGCGCTGGAGCGGCGGGGCGACACCGTGTTCTGCCGGTTGGCCGAGGACAACGCCTGGCTCCGGGCCCTGGGCGCGGACAGCCTGCGCTACTCGGCCCGGTTCCTGTTCCAGGGCGGCCGGGTTGCAGAGGCCGAAATCCGACTCCTGCCCGGCTCCCGGGCCGCGCTCGGCCGGAGCGGGATGGCTTTCGCGCTCTGGGTACGTGACCACGCACCGGGGGCCATCGAGCGCATCCTGCCCGGTGGACGGCCCGAATTCTCCCGGGACAGCGTCCGCCAGCTGTTGGAGCTCATTCGGCGCTGGCAGACCGAGCGTTGAGGGCGCATCCTTTGTCCCGCTCTCTGCGTCTCACTCTATGAGCGTGCGGAAGGCAAGACTCAAAGCCGGGCCCGGACCGCACTGACCAAAGGTCTCACGGTAAGGGTCCGAAGCGGCAGTACGGACTGCCGATGGCGGTACGCGCTATTCAGGGACTCTGGGATTATGGAGGTGTTCGGTCCGCTGAGACGGAACGAAGCTGCACCACCTCCTTCCCGGTTCAGGGCGGGGTAACACCCCGCCCTTTTCTTTGTCCGGGTTCGGTTGACAAGCGTTGCGGGCGGCGTACGATGGCGACAAGAGGATGTACCGCAATGATGGCAGCGCCGCATAGCGAAACCGGGCGGCCGGTCCGGATCGTAGTGGACGGCACCACCAATACCGACCCGGCCACGCGCCGGCGGTTGGGCATTGCGATCATCCCGATCCACATTTCAGGTCTGCCCGGGGAGGTGGCGTCCCGCCTTGCGGCCGGCGGGCACGAAGCGCTCTATGACCACCTCGACCGCCCGCACCGGCCCGAGGAGCAATGCGGCACCCGGGCCGGCAGTGTCTGGGAGGCGCGGCAGGTCTTTGAGGACCTCATCCGCTGGGAAGACTGCGATATCATCTGTCTCGTTGCCTGCGGTCGGTTGTCGGCAGTTTACGATAACGCTTCCCGGGCCGCGCGCGAGCTGTCCGGCCGGTATGAGAATCGAATCGTCGTGCTCGGCGAGCAGGCCTTTCTTGCGCTGGAACTGCTGGGCGAGGCTGCGGCAGCATACGCGGCGGCCGGGCACGGGTTCGAGGAGGTGCTGGCGTTCATCGAGGACAAGCAGGACCGGGCGTTCATGACCGGCAGTATCGTTGACCTCGCCCGCCTGCGCCGCTCGGGTCGGGTGGCGATACCCCGGACACTTACCCTTGTCGCCCGGCCCTTTCTTCGGCTGTTCGGGTTGGTGCCAACCTTCATCCTCGAAGAGGGGCGGCCGCGCACGACTGCGCTCATCCGCAAGCGCCGGCTTGCTTGCCACGCGCTCGATACCACGTCCGAACGGGTCGGGTTTCACGAGCCGGTCATTGCCCGGGTCGCCTACAGCGGTAGTGGCGTGCGCGCTGAAGCCGAGAAGCTGCGGGATGCTGTGGTGGAGAGCCCGGAACTCAGGTTGGCCGAACCGGTGGCAATCGAGCGGGTGAGCCCGGTCGTCGGGGTGCACGCCGGGTCCAGCCTGGTTGCTTTCGCGGCGCTTGGGCTGGGCTACGATTTGCTTTCGACGCCGGTGCTGGTCCGAATCCTGCAGGCGGCGCAGGCGGAACTGCAGAACTTCCGGCGGATGCTCAACGCCATCAACGTTTTCCCGGTGCGCGATGGCGATACCGGCTCGAACCTGCTCTCGCCGCTGACGGGCGTTGACACGGAGATTGCCGAAGACCTGCCTTTTCCGGAAGCGCTGGACCGCGTCGCGTCACTGGTTGCCCGGCGGGGCGGCGGCTACTCGGGCGGGGCACTGGCCGCCTACCTGCTCGGGGTGGCGGCCCACGTCCGGGCTCACGAGTCCGGGCCGGAACTAGGTCTTGAAACCCTGGTCGGTGCGCTGGCCCGGGGCACGGACCGCGCCTACGAGTACTTCGGCGAAGACGCGAAGGAAGGGACGATTCTAAGCGTGATGCGGGCCTGCGACCGCGCCGCGGCCGAGGCGTTCAGGACCAGGCCTACCCTGCGCCACGTGCTGGGCCATGCCTGGCTGGCCGCGACCGACGAGCTTCTGAGCCCGGCGGTCCAGCCGGTTGAGATTCTGCGCCGCGAGCACCTTGCCCACGCGGGCGGGGTCGGTTTCGCGTTGCTGTTCTGGGCCGCGCTTGACACGCTCGGGCTGAGCCGGGATAGCCGTTTGCGCGAGCGACGACGGCTGGTCCTGTACGAGGTCCGGCGGCATGCGGAACTCGGCGGCAGGCTCGTCTACCGCCGCCAACCCGCGGGACTGCGCGGCTACTGCGTCGAAGCCAGCGTGCGCGGAGACGTGGCCCGTGAGCTGAGAGCCGAGTTCGGGACCCTCGATAATCGCTTGGCGGAGCCGAAGCTGACCTTCAATTTCGCCGACGGGGTGACTCACTTCCACTTCCACGTCTCGCCCGGTCTCGAAGCCGAAGTCTTGCGGATAGCGGCCCGCCACGGGTTTGCCGAACAGCCCAGGCCGCCGACCCGACTCGACAAGCGCCGGCGCGAAATCGTCGGCTTCCGGCTCCTCGGTATCCTGAAGCGCATCGCCGGCCACATCGTGTCCTTCTCTGTCAACTGGGTCGCCTATGCCCTGCTCTTCCCGATAATGCGTTACCGTGCTTACCGGCGCCTGAAGGCGCTGGAGACGAAAATCGAACACCTCGCGCTCAGCCGGCTTGGCCTCGCGGCCCTGGCCGACACGACCCCCCGGGCCTGCCTGCTGTTGGATGCGCAGGGAAACGTGACTTTCGCCAACGCGTCGGCCGGGCGTCCGGTCGCCACGGATGCGGGTGTGATCGAGGATTACCTGCCCCGGGAAGAGGCCCGGGTTCTGCGATTCCGACTGTCCGAAGCGGATGGTCGGCAGGCGGCATTCAGCTTCAACGTCGGGGACCGGGTGATGACGGTCCAGCCGCTCGGTGACAACCATCGGGCCGGCGGCTTCCTGGTCCTGATCGACCGCGCGGGCACGGCGTCGGTCCGCGCCCGGGTCGATGACTGAGCGGTCGCAGTGCCGCTCTCCCCGGTTGCCGGTGCGGTTGCGATCACCGGGTCGGACGCGGTCATCGCCCGTTGCGGGTTGTGGTTTTGCGTCGTATTCGGGGCCGACCGGCAGGGCAATTGCCGGCGAGTTTGACCGGCGCCCGGTCCGGGCTAGACTGAAAAGTATGTCCACCAAGGACCACGAATCACTCTGGGCCGATGTGCGCGAGTGGCTGTCCGACGCTACCCGCAGTGCGATACGCGAGGCCGAGGACCTGACCCGGCGGGGCAAGCTGAAGCTGGAGATAATGAACCTGTCAAGCCGGCTGGAGCGCAGGTTTGCCGAACTGGGGGGACGGATCTACGAGCAGGCCAGGACCAAGCCTGAGACACCGGTTCCGCTTGCGCCATATCGCCTGCTGATTGCCGACATCGCGAAGCTGGAAGCCGAGCGGACGAAGAAGCGCGCGCAGTACGAGGCCGAGAAGCGCCGGCGCGGCCAGTCGGAGTAACTCGCTACCTGCCGCCGCGGCCGGGCGCGGTGAGCGGAACGCTGTCACGGCAGAGCGGGCAGTCGGTCGCTTCCCAGGTTTCGACCGCCCGGCGGTAGACGGCTTCGTACGGCCTGTCGAGACGGTTACTGCCGCCACTGCGGTCAATGTAGACCCCGATTCCGACAACCTGCGAAGGGTGGCCGGCAAGGGCGGCGAGGGTTTCGACCAGCGAGCCGCCGGTGGTCATCACGTCGTCCACGACCAGCACGCGGTCTTCCGGTCCAAGCCGGAAGCCCCGGCCGATCTTGCGGCCGGTCTCGGCCTTTTCGGCGATGACACTGCGCGCGCCGAGGAGACGGGCGACTTCGTAGGCGATGATGATGCCGCCGGTGGTCGGGCCGCAGACCGCGGTCACGCCCGCCTTGCTGAATCTGTCGGCGAGAGCGACGGCGAAGCGTTCGCAGAGCGGCGGGGCTTCGAGGATGCGGAACTTCTCGAAGTAGTGGTCGGAGTGGCGGCCGGAAGTGAGCAGGAAATGTCCTTCAAGCAGGACGCCGCTTTCCTTGAGCAGTTGACCATATTCGTCCACGGGTCAGCCTCCTTCTGCCGTTCGGGTCAGCTCGGACCGGATTTCGGACGCGGCCCGGACCGGGTCGGGCGCGGCATATATCGGCCGGCCGACGACGATGTAGTCCGCGCCGTCGCGGGCAGCCTGGGCGGGTGTAGCGACCCGGGCCTGGTCGTCCTTCGCGCCGACCGCGGGCCGAATGCCCGGGCAGACCGCGAGGAAGCCGGAACCGCATTTCGTTTTGACCTTTCGGACTTCCTGCGGCGAACAGACGATGCCGTCACAGCCGGATGCCTGCGCGAGCCGAGCCAGCTCGAGCACGCGCTCTTCGAGCGGCCGGGTGCAGCCGAAGGCCCGGGCCAGTTCGGCCGCATCGAGACTGGTCAGGACCGTGACCCCGAGGATGCGCGGTCGGTCGGCACCGAAGGCGGCGGCGGCATCGGACGCGGCCCGCATCATCTTCTCCCCGCCGGTGGCGTGGACGGTGAGGAGTTTCGCGCCGAGCTCGCCGGCCGTGGTCACCGCGTCGGCCACGACCGAAGGTATGTCGTGGAACTTGAGGTCGAGGAAGACCTCGGTGCGTTCCGCGAAGCGGCGGATGAGCGCGGGGCCGCCCCGGCCGAAGACGTCCATCTGCAACTTGTAACAGTCCACCGTCGCGCCGAGGGTGTCGAGCCACTCAAGGGCACGGTTCGGGTCCGCGAGGTTCAGGGCAAGGGCGATTCTCGTCAATTCTCCCTCCTGGTTCTTCCGACAAGGTCGTCCCAGTCGCGTAACCGGCGGGCGCGGCAGAACGTAGCGAGTTCGCGGGCGACGCGTCCGGGTGCCTGCGGGTCGGCGAGGCTGGCACTGCCGACCTGGACCAGCCGCGCGCCTGCGCTGAGGAAGTCGGCCGCGTCCGCGCCGTTCATCACCCCGCCGCAGGCGACGACCGGGATGCCGATTGCGGGCGCGACGCGGTCCACGCAGTAGAGCGCAAAGGGTTTGAGGCAGGGGCCGGAGACGCCGCCGGTCCGGCCGCCGAGGAAGGGCCGGCCTTCGGGGCCGAGCGCCAGCCCGAAAAGGGTGTTGAGTACGGTGACCGCATCCGCACCCCCGGCCTCGGCGGCGCGGGCGGTTTCCGCCGGGTCAACGAAGTTGGCGGTGAGCTTGACGATGAGCGGCTTCTTCGTCCGCCGCCGGCAGAGCCGGGTGATGCGCTCAACCGCGGCCGGGCTTGCGCCGAACGCGGTGCCGCCTTCGCGGACGTTGGGGCAGGAGACGTTCAGTTCGAAGGCGTCCACCCTCGGATGGGCAAGCCGTTCGACGAGTTCGGCGTACTCGCCGGGCCGGGAGCCGGCAACGTTGACGATGACCCGGCAACGGAGGCGGCCTATCCGGGGCAGGAAGTGGCCGACGAAGGTCGCGAGGCCCGGGTTCTCGAGCCCGACCGAGTTGATGATGCCGCCCGGGCATTCGGCGATGCGTGGAGGCGGGTTGCCGGCACGGGGTTCGAGGGTGATGCCCTTGGTGACGATGCCACCGAGCTGGTTGGAGACATCGGCGAACCGGAGCCCGAACTCCCAGGTGCCGGACGCGGCGAGCACCGGGCTGGCGAACTCGAGTCCGGCGAGCCGGACCGACATTTTCACCAGGCCACCTCGTTGAGCAATACGACCGGGCCGTCGGCGCAGAACCGGACCCAGCCGCCGCCCTTGCGGGGGAGGGCACAGCAGTAGCAGATGCCGGTGCCGCAACCCATCCGTTCTTCGATGAAGCCCCAGACCGGGACCGGGTCAAGACGACGGACCAGTGCCCGGAGCATCGGCTTCGGGCCGCAGGTGAACACCAGCGGACGGTCGAGCTTCGCGGCCGCATCTGCCGCAGGTTCGATGACCGGGCCGGGGAAGCCGAGACTGCCGTCGTCGGTGGTCAGTATGGGTTTCGTGCCCAGGGCGCGGAATTCCCGGCGCAGGATGAGTTGCTCGCGGGTGCGAGCGCCGAGGACCGCATGTACGCGGTTGCCGGTGGCGAGCCTTCGGGCCGTGAAGAGCAGGGGCGCGATGCCGATGCCGCCGCCAACGAGCAGGACGTTGCGGTTGCGAGGAGCGGGCGCGGGGCGACCGAGCGGCCCGAGGACGTCGAGTCGGTCCCCGGTTCGGGTACGGGCGAGGAGTGCGGTGCCCCGGCCGACCACCCGGAAAGCGAGCCTGACCCGGCCCTCATCGGCGTCACAGACCGAAAGCGGACGTCGGAGCAGGGGGTCGGGTCCGTCGCCGACCCGGATGTTGAGGAACTGTCCGGGCTTGACCCGTTGGGCCAGTCCGGGCGCGTCCAATTCGATGAGGAATACGTCCGGGCAGAGCCGGCGACGGGCGAGGACCGGGTAGGCGACCGGCCTCACAGCAGGCTGAACTCCACCCGGCGGTCGCGCCAGTATCCCTCCGGGCCGGAAGAAATGGTTTCGGAACTGCCGCGGGTCGCGGTTTCGAGCCGGACCGGGTCAATGCCCGCGCGTTCAAGCCAAGCCCGCACCGCCTCGGCCCGTCGGCGGCCAAGTCCGAGGTTGTAGTCGTCCTCGCCGCGCGGGTCGCAGTGTCCGGTGAGGCGCAGGCGTCGGGCCGGATGCTCGCGTAGCCAGGTCGCGATGCGGCCGAGCGCGGCGGTGTCCACGTCCCTGATGTCGGCCCGGTCGAAGGCGAAGCGTATCGGGCCGAAGGCGGTATCTGCGGCCGGTGGCGCAGGGCGTTCCGGCGGGGCGGGCTGCGGGCCTTCGGGCCGGCCGGGCGCGGGGTCCGGCTCCGTGGGCCGGGCCGGTTTCCCGGGTGGGCTCACCGGTGGTGTCCGCGGGCGCTCGCGCGGCGGCCTGTCCGGTCCGGGGTCCGGCGGCAGAGACGGGGGCGGCTCATCTCCGGTATCGCCGACGAACACCGGGTCGGGCGGAGGTTCGGTCTTGACCGGCTCCTTTGGCGGCGCGGGCGGAGAGGACGCGGCCGCAACGGTGGTCGGGCGCGGCGGGGCGGGCAGTCCGAGCCAGCGCTTTGCCTCGTTGGCGTATTCGGTTCTCGGGTATTCGGCGATGAGGCGCTTTAGTTCCGGGACCGCGCCCAGGCTGTCGTCCTCGACGTAACGGGATATCCAGGCCCGAGCCAGCATCGCCTTGGGCGCCCAGTCGCTGTCCGGGAATGAATCGCGGACCTGCTGGTACAGGCGTCGGGCTTCGTCGTGCTCGCCGAGGTTGAGGTTGTGGACTTCGGCAAGCAGGAAGAGCGCATCGGCCGGCTCGGCGACACCGGTTGATTCCGCGCGGGCGATGGCGTCGAGGAGCGAGAGCCGCTTTATGGCCTGAATGCCGTGTTCGGAGGTTCCACGGCGGGAGCGGGCGGTGTCGTAATGGGCCCGGGCAAGCTCGAACTCGCCGTGCTCTTCGTGGTGCTTGCCGATACGGAAGAAGGCCTCGGCGCCGAAGTCGTTCGAGCCGCGGACCTTGCGCCAGGTCTGGAGTGCATCCGCTTCGCGACCGGTCTCGGCGAGGGCCCGACCGAGCAGGACGTGGCCTTCGTCATCAAGGTCCGGGTAGCGGCCGAGCGCTTCGCGGATGAGCGGCACCGCTTCGTCGTGCCTGCCCTGGGCGATAAGCGCGTCGGCAATCCTGAACCGGACCGAAGCTCTTTCCTTGGGGTCGGAGATGAGCGTGGCGAGCCGGCGGTATGACTGCTCGCAGGATTCCCAGCGGCCGAGCCGCGCACAACTTGCGGCCAGTTGGCGCAAGGCATCGAGGCGGTGCCGGGTCTTCGGGTGCTCTTCAAGGAAGACGGCCAGCGAGTCCGCGGCGCGGGACCAGTCCTCGCGTGCGTGGAACGAGGAGGCGAGATGGAAGGCCGCGCCGTCGCGCAACTGCGGGTAGTCGCGCCGGACCTGGTCAAGCAGGACCCGGGCCGGGCCGTACTCGCGGTTACGGAGCATCGCCAGCCCGCGATAGTAGACCGCCCGGGGAACCAGCGGGGACTCGGGGAAGGCGAGCACGAGCTGGTCGAAATGGCGGATGGCGCGGCCGTACTGGCCCATCTCGTAGTAGCTCTGGCCGATGAGGAAGGTGGCATCGTCGGCCCAGCGCGAGTTCGGCCAGCGCGTGAGCACCAGCGCCGACTTTTCGACCGCCTTTTCGAACCGGCTCCGGGCCTGGCCGACCTGGCGCTGTTCGGAGAGTTGGACGCCCTCGCGGTAGTAGCGCTGGGCGTTGTAGAAGGTGTTGAAGTAGGCACAACCGGCGAAGAGCAGGAGCGCCGGCAACAGCCGGGCCGACCGGCGGATGAGTTTCGGCATTGTGTTTCTCAGCAGTAGAACCTCGTTACTAATCTAACCCTGCTCCGCCGGGTGTCAAGGAGATGCCGGCGCGTCGGGCTTGCAAAGCGGGTCGGCCTGGGTGATAATGACAGTCGTTCGATTCGATTCGACAAACCAACCAAGGAGTCAGACGTGATGACAATTGAACAGGTCGCAACCGCGGTCCGCGGGCATTTCGACCGGATGCGGACCGCGGGTTGCGGTTTCGCTGATGCACGACTGTATGACGAGGACGCCAGCCAGCGGGTTGTGCTTTATGACGGCAACCTCGAAAGCAACAACCGCGGTCTCGAGCGCGGTATCGGAGTCCGGGTGCTCTACGAGGGCGCGTGGGGCTTCGCCGCGACCGCGGACCTCGATACCATCGGGGCCTGCTTCGACCGGGCGCTGACGAACGCCCGGGCCGCGGCCCGCCTGCCCGGGTTCCCCAAGGAGATGGGCCCGGCGCGGCCGGCAAAGGGCGAGTACCGCGCGCCGGTCGTGAAGGACCCGTTCGAGGTGCCGCTGGCCGAGAAGCTGGCGTTCCTGACCGGCATTGACGAGCGGCTCAAGGACGACAGCGTCAAACAGCGCATCGTCCACGCCCGGTTCCAGCGCCGGCGCATTCACTACTGGAACACCGAAGGGACCGACGTCAGCCGGTTTGTCAATAACACTTTCGCGACGATGATGGTGATGGCCCCGGATAAGGACGGCCGCACCCAGCGCCGAAGCGTCGAGCTTTACTCCGACGGCTCGGGCACCCGGGGCTGGGAGTGGCTCACGAACCCGGACTGGTTCTCCGGCCACGCCGAGCGGATCAAGCGCGAGCTGTTCGAAGTCGTTGCGGCGGAGCCCCTGCCGCCGGGCAGGCGCGACCTCATCATCCTGCCCGGACAGGGCTTCCTCCAGGTCCACGAGACGATAGGCCACCCGCTGGAGTTGGACCGGATTCTCGGCTACGAGCTTTCCTTCGCGGGCGGTTCGCACGTCCGGCCCGAGATGATCGGCACCCTGCGCTACGGTTCGGACAAACTCAACTGTCGGGCGGGCGTGACGCCCAACTCGCCCGGGACCTTCGGCTTCGACGACGAGGGCACGCCCCAGCGCGACTACTACCTCATCAAACAGGGCATCCTCGTCAACGTGCTGTCCTCGCGCACCGACCTGGCCGAGGCCAACGCCAAGGCGGGCAGCGAGGTGGTCAGCGAGTCCGGCACCGCGGCCCGGGCCTGCGCTTTCTACCGGACACCGATTGACCGAATGACCAATATCAACATCGAACCGGGCGAAGACGGCACGCTCAACGACATCGTGGCCGCGACCGAGAACGGCATCATCGTGGATGTGCCGGTTTCCTGGTCGATCGGTTCGAACCGTGAACACTTCCACTTCGGCACCGAAATCGCGTGGGAAGTCAAGGACGGCCGGCGCACCCGGGTATTCAAAAACCCGACCTACCAGGCGCATACCCTCGACTTCTGGCGCTCGCTGGACAAGGTCGGCGACAAGTCCACTTGGCTGCTCCAATCCGTGCCGAACTGCGGCAAGGGCGAGCCCAACCAGATAATGGAACTGGGCCACGGCATTCCGGTGATGCGGTTCAAGGACGTCCAGTGCGGCGAGGCCGAAGCCGCGACGAAGGAGTGATGATGCTGGAAAACAGGATTCGCGAACTACTCGGCCGGGCCCGGGACGAAGCCCGCAAGGCGGGGATGAACGTCGAGCTCAGCTTCCACCGCGAGCAGTCGTCCCTCATCCGGCTCGGCAACTCGTCGGTCGCGCTCGCGACCCACGAGGCGCTGACCCGGCTCGATGTCTCGGTACAGGACGGCCGCAAGGTCGGCTCCTTCAGCCTGACCGCGGACATCGTCTCCGCCGACCAGCTCCGCGAGGCGGTCCACCACGCGGCCGAGAACTGCCGCGCGGCCCTGCCCAAGGACTACGACCCCATCTTCGGCACCGTCGAAGAAGCGGTGGACGACTCAGCCGGCTACGACCCGGCGCTGGAAGCGCTGTCGGCCGAGGCCAAGACCGACCTCTGCGCGGACATCATCAAAAAACTCAAGCCGCGCGGCCGCTACGACTTCTCCGGCTCCTGGTCCACCGGCTCGACCGAGATGTACTACACGACGACCGCCAACGATTCGGAATGCTACCGCCGGCTCACCGACGGCCGGTTCGTGATGGTGCTCAAAGAGCAGGACAAGAAGTGGGAGTTGCAGGTCGAGCTCAGCCAGAAGGCCGCGGCCGATATCCGCGCCGCGGAGGTTATCGCCGCCTTCGACGACCTCCGGCCGGTCTACGAGCAGAACGAAGGCTTCGCCACCACTATCGGGCGACAGCGGGTACTGTTCGGGCCGCAGGCCATCGCCCAGCTCGTCGGGCTCGCCATCTGGGGCGGGTTCATCGGCCGGTCCTGGGAAGAGAAACGTTCCTGGACCGCGCAGAACAAGTTCGGCGACAGGATTCTGAGCGAGGCGGTGACAATCGTGGACGACCCGGCCAACCCCGATGTCTTCAGCATGCCCTTCGACTTCATGGGCAAGCGGCGGCGCCGGTTCGCGGTGGTCGAGCGCGGCGTGTTCAAGGGCCTGCTTTACGACTCGGCCTCGGCCGCACGCTACGGCAAGAAACCGACCGGCCACGACCTCGCCAGCGGCGACTTCGGGCTCGCGCCCGGCGACGGCCCGGCCGGTCTTGAAGCCGGCCGCAAGCTGGCCGGCGACGCGCTCTACGTCCCGCACCTGCACTACATCCACCTGCCCGACCCGACCAAGGGGATGTTCACCGGTTCTTCGCGCTTCAACGCGATGCGGGTCAAGAACGGCGAGTTCGTCGCGCCGATCTTCTCGACCCGGGTCACCGACACCAGCCCGTCGGTGTTCAACAACGTCGTAGCGATGAGCTCGAAGACGGTCACGCATAACGAGAGCGCAACCTACGGCCGGCGTACGCCCGACGCGATGAGCGTGCCCGAGTGGCTGCTCTGCGACAACATCCGGATCACCGACGTCGCGGACAGCTTCTAGCCGGGTCCGGTTCGGTCCTCGGGCGGACGTCGTCTTCTTGACTCGCGGCGCGGTGCCGGATATCCTTTGCGCCGTCTTTCGACAATCTGGAGTGTGCCGAGGTGGCGGAAATGGCAGACGCGCTAGCCTCAGGAGTTAGTGAGCGCAAGCTCATGGGGGTTCAAATCCCCCCCTCGGCATTCGTGCGCGGCTTTGTCGCGCATTCACGCCGAGCGGCTTTGTCGCTCGGCGTGTGCCATCGGGTGCGGTGAGCCGGGATTGACTTCCGCCCCGGATATGCTAGTCTGCCCCGGTTGCAGAGGCGCAAAACCATGGCGAAAGGAGCCACAATGCCAGTCAAGAAAAAGGGTCTTGCCGCGATAACCATCAGGGCCGATGCGGCCCTTCAGGCCATCTACGGCAAGAAAGAGCTCAAGCCGACCGAGCTCATGAAGGGCCTGTCCGACTACGCCAACAAGCATGACCTCAAGACCAAGGGCGCGGGCAAGGGTCTTGCCGCGCTCCGGGTCAAGACCGACGATGACCTCAAGGTCATCTTCGGCAACAAGCCCGAAATCAAGTGGTTCGACCTGATGAAGGGTGTCTGGGCCTACATCGATAAGAACAAACTGCGCTAGACAGGACGGAGAGAAGTAAGGGGCGGCGGGTTCACACCGCCGCCTTTCTCTGTTTCCCGCCGCCCGGTCAGGGGCCGGGTCGGCGGTTCCCCTTTGCCGGCTCTTGGCTTTTCGTCGGTATCGTCAAGGCTTCGGGACGGCGCTCAAGACGATGACCCCGGGGTGCTCCCTCCTCCCGCCACCCCCTCCCATTCGTAGTACGACGACCCGG
>Ga0129302_1000753_pt1 | contig 24024 bp, 21 predicted proteins | sample BlaSprsedimmetaG_FD_94476 | JGI IMG/M metagenome (GOLD analysis project Ga0129302, IMG submission 94476) | Hot spring sediment bacterial and archeal communities from California, USA to study Microbial Dark Matter (Phase II) - Blank Spring... | ecosystem: Environmental > Aquatic > Thermal springs...
CCTAAATTAATTATTGTTTCGGGTAAAGTTATTGAATGATTTAATAAATTACGAATGGGTTCATCGTATGAAAAAAGCATTAATCACAGGAATTACTGGCCAAGATGGTTCATATCTTGCAGAATTATTGTTGCATAAGGGGTATGAAGTACATGGAATAATCCGGCGCTCTTCCACCTTCAATACCGACAGAATTGATCATATCTATCAGGATCCCCATGGTGACGATGTCCGCCTCTTTCTTCATTACGGTGACCTCTCCGACGGAGAACAGCTCTCCAATATCATCTATAACATAAAACCGGAGGAGATCTATCATCTCGGTGCCCAGAGCCATGTCCGCGTCAGTTTCGATGCGCCCGAATATACTTCGAATGTGACGGGGCTGGGAACGACCCGGATTCTTGAGGCGATGCGGCGGAGCCACTCAGATGCGAAACTCTACCAGGCATCGTCCAGTGAGATGTTCGGGGGAGCCGTGCCGCCGCAGAACGAAAATACCTCGTTTGTTCCCCGTAGTCCGTATTCCTGCGCAAAGCTGTATGCCTACTGGATGGTGAAGAATTACCGGGAAGGGTACGGGATGTTCGCGTCCAACGGGATTTTGTTCAACCACGAATCACCCCGCCGTGGCGAGACGTTTGTGACCCGCAAGGTGACCCGCGGGATTGCATCAATTCTTGGCGGGAAACAGAAGTACCTCTATATGGGCAACCTCGAGGCCCGCCGTGACTGGGGATTTGCGCCCGAGTACGTGGATGCGATGTGGAGGATTCTCCAGCATGATACGCCGGATGATTTTGTCGTAGCTACCGGCGAGACGCATTCGGTGCAGGAATTTTTGGATGAGGCATTCGCCTATGTGGGAAAGGACGTGGAGGACCATGTCAGAATTGACCCGAAGTACTTCCGTCCGACAGAGGTGGAGGTCCTCATCGGCGATGCGGCGAAGGCCGAGAACGTCCTCGGCTGGAAACCGAAGATCTCGTTCCACGACCTCGTGAGGATCATGGTGGATGCGGACCTGCGGGCCGCAGGACTTGAATCGCCTGGCGAGGGTGATGAGATTATCCGCCGGAAGATGGGCGACAAATGGTGGAAGGGGGACTAAATAATATGACATTCTGGGAAGGTAAAAAGATCCTCATAACCGGCGGCGCCGGTTTTCTTGGGCAGAAAGTTGTTGCTGAACTGGCATCCCGTGGCGTGACCGAAGACCAGCTCCGCATTCCCCGCAGCAGGGACTGCGACCTGAGAGTCTGGGAGAACTGTGTCGAAGTTGTGAAGGATGTCGACATCGTCATCCACCTCGCGGCAAAGGTGGGCGGCATCGGCTACAACATGGAACACCCCGGCGAGCTCTTCTACGACAATGCGATGATGGGCATCCAGCTGATGGAGGCGGCGCGGCAGGAAGGGGTTGAGAAGTTTGTCGCCGTCGGCACCATCTGCGCCTACCCGAAGTTTACCCTGGTCCCCTTCAGGGAAGAGGATCTCTGGAACGGGTATCCCGAGGAGACGAACGCTCCCTACGGCCTTGCCAAGAAGATGATGCTCGTCCAGGCGCAGGCATACCGGCAGCAGTACGGGTTCAATGCGATTTATCTGCTGCCCGTCAACCTTTATGGCCCTGGAGACAACTTTGATCCGGAAAGTTCGCATGTGATTCCGGCCCTCATCAGGAAGTTTGTCGATGCCGTTCGAAACGGAGATCCGACTGTTGAAGTGTGGGGCACCGGTGCTGCATCGAGAGAATTCCTGTACGTCGATGACGCAGCACGAGGCATCGTCATGGCGGCAGAGCACTACAACAAACCTGACCCGGTGAACATCGGGGCCGGGATGGAGATCACCATCAAGGGCCTTGCAGGAAAGATTGCAGAAATTTCAGGTTTTACCGGTGACTTGGTATGGGACACCACGAAACCGGATGGACAGCCCAGGAGGTGCCTTGATGTTGGTCGGGCAGAGAGAGAATTTGACTTTAAAGCACATGTGGAATTTAGTGAAGGCCTTTTGCGCACAATAGAGTGGTATAAGAATTCGGGGACAGACCTCTGATGGTGATATAATGGAAATCTGCGCGATTATTCCTGCAAGAGGCGGTTCAAAGGGCATCCCTGGAAAAAATATTGTTCCATTATCCGGGAAACCGTTGATAGGACATATTCTTAACGCTGCAAATAATTCAAAATATCTTTCAAAGATATTTGTTTCAACAGATGACGATGAAATTGCCCGTATTGCATCATCTTTTGGGGTAGAGATTATCATTCGGCCACAGGAAATTAGTGGGGATTTCTCCTCATCCGAAGATGCACTGATACATGGTGTAAATGAAATAATGAGCTTAGGAATGGTCCCGGATGTCCTTGTCTTTCTTCAATGTACTTCTCCTCTTACCACAACCGAAGATATCGATAAAACGATAAGACGCTTCATCGAGAGTGGGGCAGATTCAGCTTTTGCGGTTGCACCTTTTCATTACTTTTTGTGGAAAAAAAATGCAGAAGGGGATGCTGAACCAGTTAATCATAAAAAAGGAATTCGTCAGATGCGCCAAGATAGAGAACCAGAATACATTGAGGCCGGTTCGGTGTATGTGATGAAAGTTGATGGGTTTTTAAAAGCAAAACATCGTTTTTTTGGCAAAACCGTCATGCAGCCCATACCCACAGATCATGTTTTTGAAATCGATGAAATTGAGGATTTGAAAATTGCTGAATGTTTGCTACAGCAGCAACAACAAATGGTCCAAAAATATGCACTTCCTTCCATAGTTGAAGGTATTGTATTCGATTTTGATGGCGTTTTCACGGACAATCAGGTAATTATTGCTGATAATGGCACAGAACAGGTGGTCTGTTCCCGCTCAGATGGCATGGGTATTGAGGTACTTAAATCCTCTGGCATTCCAATGGTTGTTCTTTCCAAAGAGAAAAACCCTGTTGTTGAGGTTCGATGTAAAAAAATGGGCATTCCATCTATGCAGTCAATAGACAGCAAGGAAGAATATTTTGATCATTGGGTAATGTCAAATGATCTTAATCGAAATAATGTAATATATGTGGGCAATGATGTCAATGATATTGATTGCCTTACAAGAGCAGGATGTGGGATTGTGGTTGCCGACGCTCACCCGGAAGCGAAAGATGTAGCAGATATTGTGCTACCCGTGAAAGGAGGAAAGGGGGCAATTCGATATCTTTGCGATATGATTCTTCAGCAAATGGAGCAATAATCAATGGTTCAACAAATTAAAATCGGTAGCAAATGTATTGGTGATGGATGCCCTGTGTATGTCATCGGTGAGATTGGGATAAACCACAATGGCGACATCGAAATTGCGGAGAAGTTGATTGATGCAGCTGTATTTGCCGGTTGTGATGCTGTCAAATTCCAGAAGCGTACGCCTGAAATCTGCGTTCCCGATGAACAGAAATCCAAGATGCGAGAAACCCCCTGGGGATATATCACATATCTCGAATATAAAGAAAAAATTGAGTTTGGCTTGGAGGAATATGCTGAAATTTCTGATTATTGCACTCAGAAAGGTATAGATTGGTTTGTTTCGTGCTGGGATATTCCTTCAGTTGATTTAATCGAGCAATTTAATCCTGTATGTCATAAGATAGCATCGGCGTCTTTAACAGATGATGCACTTCTTAAGAGAATCAATGATTCTGGAAGACCAATGATTCTTTCAACAGGGATGTCAACGTTGGAAGAAATCGAACATGCCGTATCAATTCTCGATAAAGATCGATTGGTATTGATGCATACAACGTCGACATATCCATGTCCTCCAGAGGAATTGAATCTCAAAATGGTACCTGTTTTGAAAAATATATTTGGATTGCCTGTTGGATATTCAGGACATGAAGTCGGATTACAGACAACGGTCGCGGCAGTGGCATTAGGTGCTTGTAGTATTGAACGGCATATAACTTTGGATAGATCGATGTGGGGGACGGACCAATCAGCATCAGTAGAACCCAATGGGCTTATACGTTTAGTAAGAGACATCAGGGTAGTTGAAAGAGCCTTAGGAGATGGAGAAAAAAGAATTTATGATTCTGAAAAGGAGATAATTAGAAAATTAAGGAGATAATAATGACATCTGATTATGGCTTTTTTCATCCGAATAAATCAGATGCACAGTTGTCTTCAACTGTAGAAAATGAGATATTGTCGTCTCAATATTTTAATGACCTTTATCCATATTTGGGAGCATTACAAACTTCAACTACAACTAGAAAGATTACTAGCAAAAGATTTAGGGAATATAAAATAATCGACAGAATCTTCGAAAGAGCAAATAAATTTTTGATTAATTATTATTATGATATTGTATCTAACTTGAAAGTACAAAATAATATTGATTATGAGAAAAAGATTCTTTTTGTATTGGATGATATTCGAGACTTTGAAAAAAAGAAAATTGTCGATATTATAAAATTTATTGACAATCATTCAATAATTTATTTGCAATCCCCTACTTGTCATGTTTTTAATGAAGGAAGTTTCCCACTGAAAAGTAGTGATTGTCTTATAAATTTGAAATATCAATTGTTTAGAAAAAGAGATTACTGTCTCCTATCTCTAGCAGTTGGGATAAAGTATTTTGTTGATTATAATACTCTTATAAAGTTATTGCCGAGGAATATATCGTATAAAATAAAATACTTTGCTATAATTCTAATAATTGCATATAAAAAAGTATTATGGGATATATTTAGTAAAAATATAAATTATTCTTGTGTAATAAATATTAAACATTTTTCGGGATTAGGAGCTGTAATTAGTTCTGATTGCTATACTAAAAATATGAATTCTATAACATTTCAGCATGGAGTAATATCCCATTTTGGTTCGAGTTTTGTACCAATAATGGCGAGAACTATTATTTGTTTTGGGACACATTCATCTGCAATTTTGGAAAAAATGGATAAATATCTGTTTAAATGTATAGGAAAGAAGCCTTATTGCGAAAATTACTATCAGGATGATTCTTTCGCGTTAACAATTAACGAAAAAATACTTGGTAATAACAAGAAGAATCTGCTATTTATCGATCAGGAAACAAATTATGCATCAAAATTTTATGGGATATCAGAACAATTCGATCATATTCATAAAATTCTGTATGATCTTGCTCAGGAACTAGAAGGAGAAGAAACATTAACCATACGTATTCATCCTTCATCGAAAGGAATTCATTTTTATGATTCGTTAAGGGCCAAGTACCCAGATCGAATAGTAATCTCAAAAAATAAACCATTAAAATATGATTTGCTCAATTCAGGAGTTGTTTTTGGTTTATTCAGTGGAGCCTTGATTGAAGCTGCAGCGTCAGGATTAGCAACATATTTTATTTGGGAAGAAAATTGGTATATTTCGCCAGATTTCACTCCATTTATTGAAATATTAGGGGTGAAAGCAGAGGGATGTAGGAACACCATTATTGAAACACTTCGGGATGAAAATAATAAAATACAGTTGGCACATAAAGCAGAAAATATTGCGAAAAAATATTTTTATGTAAGTCGACCAATCAATGATTTGTTTAATACTTTAATGTAATGAAGGAAATAGAAAGGATTTTGAGACAAGATATCGAAATTGAATAAACGTCTGAAAATCTTCTTATCTCTCATAATATACTATTATGATGTATTTCGAATGACAAAAGCAATGAAATTTTCCATCATAACCCCCAGCTACAACCAAGGCGTTTTTATCGAAGAAACCATCCTCTCAGTCCTGAATCAGGAATGGGATGACATCGAGCTCATCGTCATGGACGGAGGATCAAAGGACAACACCTTGGAAATTTTATCGAGATATGACCAAAGAATCATCTGGCGCTCAGAACCCGACAACGGTCAGACCGACGCCATCAACAAGGGCCTCCGCCTCTGCACCGGCGACATCATCGCCTACCTGAATTCCGATGACACCTACGAACCTGGTGTATTCCGGTTGGTGGCGGACCACTTCGCTGCCCATCCTGAGTGTGATATGGTCTTTGGGGCGGTACATCACATCGACCCGGCATCAAACGTCATCGAGACCCTTTCGCCAGGTCCCCTCGACCTTGAGGAGTATCTCCGCGCCAACTTCTACCTCCCCCAGCCGACAGTCTTCTTCCGCCGCCGGGTATTCGAGGAGATCGGCTTCTTTGATGACTCGCTCAACCTCGGGATGGATCTTGACTACTGGCTCCGGGTCGTCCTGAAGTTCCGCATCGACTATATCCCCAAAGTCCTCGCAAACGCACGGATTTATCCCGAGGCAAAGAGCAGTGCGATGCGGCACCTCTACGTGGAGGAGCGGCGAAGAATTCTCGACAAATTCTTCTCCTCCCCTGACGTCCCGGAAGAGATCCGGGCAAAGAAGGACACCTTCTACAGCAACATCTACCTCCACGGCTCCTACGACAACTTTTGTATCGGGCATTACCGCGACTGCCTGCACTACCTGAACAAGTCCATCCGGACCGACCCGCGAAATGTCGTCAGGCCAAAAAATTACGTCCTTCTTGCAAAGAAGAAACTCTTCAGGAAAACATGAAGGAGGGATGCCGAGTTGACAGAGAAGATACGAAAAGTGGGAATCATCGGGCCGTCGCCGCGGTTCCTTTCCGGGATCAGCTACTTTACCATGCGTCTTTCCAATGCCCTTGCAAAGCGGTGCACGGTGTCGGCCGTCCTCTTCCGGCACATGCTCCCGAAACGGCTCTTTCCCGGATGGAAGCGGGTCGGGACAGATATTGCCGCCTTCTCATATGACAATACCATCGCCTGCGAGGAGATCCTCGACTGGTACAATCCGCTCTCCTGGAACAGGGCCGCACGGGAACTGCGGACCTGTGATGTGATCATCTTCCAGTGGTGGACCTCCAGTGTCGCGCACATGTACCTCGCACTGGAAACCCTGCTCAGAAAAAAGGTCCCGATCGTCATCGAATTCCATGAGGTGGTCGATACCCTGGAGCAGGCGGTCCTTCCCATCAGCATTTACGCAAAGCACGCCGGCAGATGGGTGAGGAACCGCGCCTCTGCCTATGTGGTCCACTCGGAGGCGGACCGGAAACTGATTGCGGACTATTACGGGATTCCGATGGAATCAGTCCGTGTCATACCCCACGGCCTCTTCGACCAGTATCCGAAACTCGATCCCAAAGAAATGAAGTCACACATTGGAGTGGCAGAGGAGTTTTCAATCCTCTTCTTTGGGCTTCTTCGGCCATATAAGGGAGTATCCTTCCTTATTGGGGCCTTTGAAAAGCTCCCCGAGAATATCCGGAAAAACTGCCATCTTCACATCGTAGGGGAAGCATGGGAGGACCGGGAATCAATTGAACGTGCAACATACTCGCCCTATACGGACCAGATCACCATCGTAAATCGTTATGTCAGCGATGAAGAGATCCCCCGGTTCTTCTCTGCGGCGGATGTGCTCGTCCTCCCCTACACCCGTGCGTCGCAGAGCGGTGTCGCCCACATAGGCATCACCTACGGGATACCTATCATCGCATCGAGAGTGGGTGGCCTTGAAGAAAGTCTGGGGAAATACAAAGGCACGAATTTTGTCGCGCCGTCATCGGAGGAGGACATTGTAAGGGCGATTGTCGAGGCATATAACGCCCGGAAGACAGATTATCCCGTCCCGACCGAACTCTCCTGGGACAACGTCGCAGAAGAATGGTGCCGGTTCTTTGATGAAATAAAAGTATAAAGGGACTATTACAATATCCCCATCTCCCCCAGCCGAGCCGGGAGATATTCCTTCGTCACAAAGTCCAGACCCCTGCTCGCAAAGGCCTGCTGTTCTGATTTGAGGCCCATCTCGAGCTGGAGCTTGATCTGCCGCCGCCAGTACTCCGTGTCGAACCGCGGGTCGGTGAGCTCCGACTTCAGGGCGGCGACATCCCCCTCCGTCAGCTTGTCCGACGGGAGGTTGTAGTCGCTGATGTCCGAGGGCTGCACCCCGATGAACTGGGCCGTGGGGGTCGCGAGGATCTCGGACATGTGGGCCGCCTTGATGGAGCCGTAGGCAACGGACGCATAGATGCGGTAGGACCACGGGTCCCCGTCCGTGAAGACGACGACGGGCAGGCCGAGGTCCTGGTTCATGCGCCGCAGCATCCGCCGCGTCGAGCGGGCCGGCTGGCCCTTCAGGTGGACGAGAACGGCATCGTGCTCCTCGTCGAAGCCGTTCTCCATCAGGCGGGCGTACATACCGCCGGTCTCCATCGCGATGATGAACTTCGCGTCGTGCTCGACGAACTCGATGTTCTCCACGTTGTTCGGGATGGGGTACCCCGCCTCGCCCACGTCCTGCTGGCAGTGGATATCCCGCACCCCGCGCTTCGTCGTCTCCTTCAGCCGCAGCGGGCCGTAGACGGAGGCCCCGTCCTCCTCCGGCCGGAGGTGGAACGCTTCTCGCGAGAGCTCGGTGATGATCTCCAGGTCCTCGACGAGCATGTTCGACTCGTCCTGCGCGGAAAACTTTGCGCGCTTCCACCCCTCGGAGATGTAGTACATCTCCCTCAGTGTCGACGACCGGGACTCCTGCAGCTGCTGCTTTAAAAACCCAATCACGTACGCCATCTTCAAAATATGCAGCGCGCTCTTCTCGGAATTCGCCGTCCGTGTCGTCCCGCGCTCACCGTACTTCCAGACCTCGCTCGTCTCATCATACTCGATGTTCTGCTTCGTTCTGGTCGGCAGCGTAAGAGAAGGAATCCGCCCTTCCGTAAACTGGTCATACCACGTCTCTGCGATGCCGACGAGTTGCCGGCGCGCAAGAGCATCCACATCCTTACTGGACATCGAGGTCCACCACCACTTTCATCTTCTCCTCCACGCCGCGCATATCGAGCGAGCCGCCGCCCCGGCCGGGATAGTGCACCCGCCAGTGGCTCTCCGGTTCGATTCTGACCTTCCAGACCTTGTTGAACTCATCCCCGAACGCGTCCGTGAAGTCCGGCGGCTGGTCAGCACCGGACGCATCATCGCCCGAGATGAGGTAGAGCATCACTTCGGCGGGCGATCTCGTATAGTTGTGGACCGAGAGCTCCACCGTCCCCTCCCGCGTTACCTTGCGGGCGATGATCTTTCGCATGATCTGCCCCTCGATGGGGGCGATGTCGGGCACCGGCTTCTCCACGATCTCCGCCACCTTTCCGGCGATATCCGGGATGATGGAGCAGATGGCACGGGCCCGGTTCTCCGCGAGTTTGCTCCTCTCGCGCTTGTTGATGAAGGCCTTGAGCTCCCTGCCCAAATCCTGCAGGGCAAGCACGATCTCGCGTTCGATCTCGGGGATCGCCGCCACCGCATCCTTCGACTCCGAGGTGAACGGGACGTTCGTCGACGCCACGTGCACGAGGATGAGGACAGGCCCCATGGGCAGCCCCTGCTGGGAGAGGTTGTACGCCTTCCAGTTCACCTCGGAGGCGGCGCTCGTAATGGCGCAGGCCCCCTGCTGGTAGAGGAGCGGGACGCGGTTGGCAAACCGCAGCAGCTGACCCTGCCCTTCTGCGTCCAGTTTCCCCCCGTACCCGAGTGCGGTCTCGACGATGAAGGGGTGGCCCGAGAAGACCTGCGCCTTGCGGGTCCGGGCCCGCACGAAGTCCATCGAAAACTCCTTCTCCAGCCCCTGCACGATCATCTCCTCCCCGATAGGGGAGAGACAGAGCGAAGCCGGCGGCGGCGGAACATTCACCGTCTGCATCGCATCAAGGAGCACTTTCAGCTGTTCGGAGGAGAGCCCCTTCGCCTTGCGGGTCCCCCTGATGCCCGCAAGGGAGAGCATCTGCTCTGCGCTCTTCTTCCCCACGCGGGAGAACCCGGCGATAAGAAACGTCTCGACATCATCGGACGAGGCCGACGCCATCCGCTTCAGGGTCCCGAACTCGATGCCGTGCGGATGGGGAGCGATCGCCTCCGGGGGCGTGATCACCTCCTCGGACGCCCGGTCGAAGGAGTGGAACTCCCCGTCGATGTCCGCCTGGATGCGGGCGTGGGGGTTGACGACCGCCGTGTACCGGAGATAGTCGATGAGCCGCTTTTTTGCGGCGAGCGTCCCGGTAAACTCGATCTCGATACGCGTCCCGTGGGTCCGGTCCCACTCGACCTCCTCGTGCCGGAGGATCTCCGGTTCGTTCTTCTCGGTCCTTATCATCAGCTCGAAGAGGTGCGCCGCCGCACGGGCGTCCGTCCGCGATATCACCTTTGCCGGGATGCCGGTCGTCAGCTGCGCATAGAGGACGGCCGCGGAAATCCCTATCCCCTGCTGCCCCCGGCTCTGCCGGATCTGGTGAAAGCGCGAGCCGTAGAGGAGTTTGCCGAAGACGAAGGGCACCTTCTCCGCGAGGATCCCCGGCCCGTTGTCCTCGACCGCTATCCGCAGCACATCCCTGTCCGTCCTGACAATCGAGACAAAGATGTCGGGGAGGACCTCCGCCTCCTCGCAGGCGTCCAGCGAGTTGTCGACCGCCTCCTTTATCGTGGTGATGATCCCCCGTGTCGGAGAATCAAAGCCGAGAAGATGCTTGTTCTTCTCAAAAAATTCGGCGACGCTGATGCTTCGCTGCTGGGCGGCGAGCTTCTCGGCTAGCGCCACCCCGAGATCACCCCGTCCACCGCCTCGTCCACCGGACACTCCTTCTGGGCGCCCGTGGACAGCTCCTTCAGGGTAACAGTGCCCGACTCCGCCTCACGGACCCCCGCCACCACCGCATAGGCGGCCGTCTTGCCCGCGTGCTTCATCTGGCCGCCGAAACCGCGGTCCAGCAGGTTGAGTTCGGTCCGGATGCCTGCGTCCCGGAACGCCCGGGCCACCGAGAAGGCATAGTCCCGTGACTCGGGAGTGTGCACCACGGCAACGACGGCGTCCTCTGCCGGGGGGGCATCCCCCAGCGACACCATCACCCGGTCGAACCCGATCCCGAACCCGCAGGACCCGACATCCTCGCCGCCGAAGAGCTTTGCGAGCCGGTAGGCCCCGCCGCCGATGATCTGGTTCTCCGCCCCGAGGTTCTCCGCAAATCCCTCGAAGACCATTCCCGTATAGTAGTCGAGGCCGCGGACGATGCCGAAGTTCAGGGTGTAGGCAAGGCCCTGCGAGTCAAGGATTTGGACCATCCGTTCGATCCGCTCTCTCTCCGGCACATCGCCGCAGATGGAAAACGCCTCCGCCGGTGTCCGTGCCGCAAGGAGCGCCGTGAGCGGCTCTTCGAGGTCCGCCCGGCCGCACGCCGCAAGCGCCGCGGCTAGCCCCTCGTAGTTCTTCTTGTCAAGATGGGCCATCACCTCGCGGCGGAGATCCTCTGCGAGGTCCCTGAGGATATGGCGCATCGGGGCGAGGTGGCCGATGTGCAGGTCGTACGTGACCCCCGCGGAGCGCAGGATGTCATCGGCGAGGAGAATTACCTCGGCGTCGCCCTCGGGGGTGTCCGCACCGATGAGCTCCGCGCCGAACTGCCAGAACTGGCGGTACCGCCCTTTCTGCGGGCGCTCATACCGGTAGCAGTCGGAGAGGTAGCACCACCGTATCGGCCGGGAGAGAACCTTCGCCTCATTCACGAACATCCGCAGCACCGCCGCCGTCCCCTCGGGCCGCAGTGCAAGCTCGCGGCCTCCCTTGTCCTGGAAGGTGTACATCTCCTTTACGATGCCCGGCCCGGAGCGGAGAGTGTAGAGCTCCTGGTGCTCGAAGGTGGGGGTGCAGATCTCCCGGTATCCCCAGTTTTTGGCGGCCTGTCGCATCACCGCCTCTTTTGTCCGCCGGTATTCCATCTCATCCGGTAAAAAATCCCGTGTCCCTCTCGGTTTTTGTATCATCTGCTGTATCCTCTTTCGTCCTTCTTCTGTCGTGCGGCAGCCCTTCCCAGCAGCCGTTCGGCCGCAGTGGTATCGTTCCCGAACACCTTCTCGCGGCGCTCCCGCCCCTGAATATAGAGGGCCGCGAGGATGATCCCAAGGCCGATAAATTCCGCCTGCGCAAGGGCAAAATATATTCCCAGGAGCCCGAGGGCGGTGTAGAGAACCCCCATATAGGCTGCCTTGCGGTACCCCGGCAGTCCGGTCCGGTAAAATATCCTGGCATCCCGGAGCCAGAGGCAGGCTATCACCAGTGCTCCGAACACTGCGACATAGAGTAAATAGGTGGACGCCATGGCAATACGTAATTATTTATCGTAGACCAATATGATTATTATCAGCCATGAACCCCCACGCAACGCTCTCCGACATCCTGAAATCGTTTCAATCCGGGGAAATTTCGCTCAGGGATGCCGAAATGGCGATCCATGGTCTTGAGATCGAGGAGATCGGGGGCATAGCTCATTTTGACGTCGGACGGCATATACGGTGCGGGATGCCCGAGGTGGTCCTCTCCGAGGGAAAGGACCCCGGGCATCTGACCGCCATTGTAACCCGCGTTGTTGAAAAGAGCGGACGCTGCATCATCACCCGCATCACCGGGGAGCGGTACGAAGTCATCCGCAAAGCCGGCCGCGATCACGGGTACACCGTGGAGGAGCACCGGAATGCCCGGATTGCCATTGCATCACGGGTGCCTGCACCGGAGAAGAACCACGGGGTGGTGGGCATCATCTCGGCAGGCACCTCCGATATCCCCGTCGCAGAAGAGGCACGGATCATCGCCGAGGAGATGGGGTGCACCGTGCATGCCATCCACGACGTGGGGGCCGCAGGCATCCACCGCCTCTTCCCCGCACTGGGGAAGGTGCAGGATGCCGATGTCTACATCGTCGTTGCGGGAAGAGAAGGCACCCTTCCCACGGTGGTGGCGGGCCTCGTGGACCGGCCGGTCATCGGCGTCCCCGTCAGCACGGGCTACGGGTACATGGGAGCAGGGGAGGCGGCCCTTGCGAGCATGCTCCAGTCATGCGCCGTCCTCGCCGTCGTGAATATCGATGCGGGCTTTACCGCGGGCGCCTTTGCTGCGCAGGTGGCACGGGGAGCACAAAGCAATGAAAAATAGAGGTTTTTACATCGGGCGGTTTCAGCCCTACCACAACGGCCACCAGTCGGTACTGGAACGGATTGCAGAGGAAGTCGACGAGATCGTCATAGGGGTCGGAAGCGCCCAGTTCAGCCACACGGTGGCAAACCCCTTCACCGCCGGCGAACGGGTGATGATGATCACCCGCGCCCTCGAAGGGCTCGGCTGTCCGTACTATGTCATCCCGATTGAAGATATCCAGCGAAACGCCCTCTGGGTCGCCCATGTGCGGTCCATATCGCCCCCCTTCGACCGCGTCTTCACCTCCAACCCCCTGGTCGTCCGGCTCTTCCATGAACAGGGAATCGATGTCACCTCCCCGGATATGCTCGAACGCCACAACCTCAGCGGCACGGAGGTCCGCCGGAGAATGATTGCCGGGGAACGGTGGGAAGAGCTGGTTCCGGCGGTCGTTGCCGGGATCATCGAAGAGATCGACGGGGTCGCACGCCTGCAGCAGGTGACGAAGACCGACTGAGTGCGGGAAGTGATGGGAGTATGGCAGGGTTTCTAAAATCGATATTCGGCGCAAAAAAGGAGGCCCCCGGGGCCCTCGAACTCACCCTCGCGGAGGTGCCCGCCTGGCTGGATGCACGGGAACAGGAGATCCACGAGGGGCTGGATGGCCTGGTCCTTGCCTCCCGGGAACGGGCGCTCGTCGCCATAGAGGCGCTGAGGGCGCAGGTCCGCGATCTTGCCGGCCTGCAGCCCCCTGCGGACCAGGTGATGAGCCCGAAGCTGCGGCGTGTCGTCGAACAGGGCATCCCCCGGTTCATTTCTGCGATGGAAAAGACGTTGGACACCCGCCTCTCGACCGTCCCCGGGGAATACTACGACGACTGCGTCGGCATCATCGCCGGGACCGCCAAGAACATGAAGGGCCCGGGGCGGTACATCGCCACGGTCTATCCCAAAGAGATGAAGGAGATCCGGGCAACCCTCGACATCATCGGAAGGGACGTCAATGTCCTGGGCAAACGCCTTGGTCCTGCCCGGACCGAGGCGGAGGCAGTCTCCTCCGCCCGCGCCGCGGTATCGGCAATCGAGGCAGCCATCGCAGAATACCGCCTTCTCAAAAAGAATAGTCAGGACCTTTCCGGACTCACCGGGCGGGAGACCGATGATCTCAGGGCGGCGCAGGAGGCCCGTGCCCGGCTGATGGAAGGGGACGAGAAGCGCGCCGCCGATGCCCTCTCGGCAGAGATCGCAGGCCTTGAAGAGAAAGGGCGGGCGATTGCCGGGGAGTTCGAACAGCTCCGCTCCCGTTCGGCGAATGTATTCAGGAAGGCCGCCCATGCCGCCGAAAGCGAAGGGGAGGCAAAGGACGCGGCGGCGATTGAGGCGTTCGCGGCATCTTTAACAACTCCTGCGGCAATCGACCCGGAGGAGACGGTCCTGCGGTACCGCACCCTCTATCCGTCCCTGACGGCGCTTGCCCGACGGCATGACGGCATCATCAAGAACCGTGACGAAGAGGACCTCTTCGTATCCCCGGAAAACTTCATTGATCAGCTGACCGCCATCGCAAAAAGGTGGCGGGAGAATGCTGCCCGGCTGCAGGAGCTGCGGGAGAAGCGCGAGGCATCGGGGGTGGAGAGGCGCATTGCCGACGCAGAAAAAGCGGTGCATATCATCGAGGTGCGAAAGGCACAGGACGAACAGCTCCTTGCCGAAGCACGGGAGAAGATGGCGGCCCTGGAGACGGAGGCACCCGTCCGCCTCGAAGACCTCCAGGCGATGCTTACGGCCATCCGCGACGAAGAAGCCCGTATCATCGTCCATGTGCCGTCCGATTTTCCCGGGACCGTCGAGACGCAGCAGGGACACGTCTGAGCGGACGGTACCCCGCCCGGTGTTCGCCGGGAGAGAGCCCGGCTCTCTCCCTCCAACGGCACCCCGGAGCCACTTCCATGAAGCAGGTAAACCTCACCGAAGGGAGCATCCCCCGCGGCCTGATGACGGTCGCAGCGCCGATCATCATAGGCAATATTCTCCAGAGCCTTGTCGAGGTGGCGGACCTCTTCTTCGTCGGACGCCTCAGCCCCGCGGCCATCGCAGGGGTCGCCCTGTCCCTCACCGTCATCTTCGTGCTGATGACGGTCGTCATCGGCCTGAACGGCGGGACGACCGCCTTTGTGTCCCGGTATTATGGGAAAGGGAACTACGAGGATGCCGGGCGCGTCCTCGTTCAGTCACTTGCCGTCGGGCTCGCGTTCTCCCTCCTGATCTCGATCATCGGGGTCCTCTGGACAAAGGACATGCTCCTCTTCCTCGGCGCTGACGCGGACGTCGCGGCAGAGGGTGCGGCGTATCTTACCATCCTCTCGCTGGGAATTGTGGCGCTCGTGGAGTTCTGGATCATCTCCACCTTCTTCCAGAGTATCGGGGACGCAAAGACCCCGCTCATCATCATCGCCGTCATCAATATCCTCAACATCATCCTCAACCCGGTCTTCATCTTCGGGTGGTTCGGGCTGCCGGCGATGGGCGTCGCGGGTGCTGCGCTCGCCACCGTTCTTACCCGCACCATCGGGCTTGGCACGGGGATCGTCCTTCTGGTCCCCCTGAACGGGCAGATGCGGTTTACCCGGGGCCTGCACATCGATATCCCCCTTATCCGCCGCATCCTGAAGGTGGCGATACCCAATATGGTCCAGTCAGGCATCCGCAGCGTCACCTTTCTCATCATGTTTGCAATCGTCACCGGGTACGGCACCTACGCCCTCTCCGCCTACGGCATCGTCAACCGTCTCGAGGGGATGGTGCTGATGCCCGGGTTCGGGATTGCAACCGCGGCGGCGGTGATGGTCGGCCAGAACCTCGGGGCAGGAAATCCCGGCCGCTCGGAAAAGGCGGTACGGGTGGCGGTGGCGATATACGGGGTATTCATGCTCTGCATGACGGGGATATTTCTCCTGTTCGGTGCCGCCCTTGTCGGGTTCTTTGACCCGAGCGGCATGTCGGAACCGACGGCGCTCTCGTACCTGCACATCATGGCGCCGTTTTACTTCTTCCTCGCAGCGTCGATCGTCCTCTCCTTTGCCCTCAACGGTGCGGGAGATACGAAAAAGCCGATGTATGCAGGGATCATCTCGTATTTTATCGTGCAGCTGCCCCTGGCGCTCCTCCTGCCGGACCTGACGGGCACAGGAATTACCGGGGTATGGTACGCGATGGTCATCGGCCTTCTGGTACAGACTGCCGCCCTGTACGTGATGTTTCGACGCGGCACCTGGAAGAAAATGGCAATTTAAAAAAAAGAAGATCAGAGGGAATCGTAACTGATGCCGCCGATCTCTTCTGATATCTGGGCAACGTCCTGTACGCCGAAGGCCGTCATGACCGAATTCATATCGATATCGATTGCCGCATGACACATATAATCGATGATATCGACGGAGAGCTCCTTCTTCTGCTTTGATTTGCGCATCTGATCGATAAGGTGCGACTGTTTCTCCGGCGGCTCCATCCGTAACTTTGCAATCGTGACCACACACATGGTGATGCGTGTCAGGTTACGGTCAGGCCCGGTGATCGTCTCGAAAAAATTCCTGAGGATCTGGGCCTGATAGATTTCTCCACCCATGGTACAGAAGGTGTATTGATTCAATAGATAAATATTTTTGCCTGTCCTGTACGGAGGACAGGGTTACTTTTTTGTCGACACAATCTTGATGACATCGCCGTTTTTCAGTTCATGCGTCTCTTTTATGCGCATTTTTGTCTTGGCGTCCACTGCATACAAAAACCCGTCCCCGATGTCGCTGTGCACCTGATATGCCATATCGTGTGGCGTTGATCCGCGCTTCATGAGGAAGGCATCGGGGAGCACCCTCCCCTGCCCGTCACAGAACCTGTTCTCGTCCTCGACCGGGTAGACCACGATCATGTCCAGCAGGTCAAAGACGGCGCTGTTGATTGCCTGCTGCACGCCCGTCCCCCCGATGGCCTCCATCACCCGTGCAATCGCATCCAGCCCGTTCTTCTGGGCCGGAGAGAGGGTGATCCCGTCGGCAACGGCGAAGGTTGGATCACCCGGGAGGTAGGTAATGAACCCTCCTTCCGCCGCCTTTCTCAGGGCAAGCTCGCCTGCAGCGGTCGCAAAGGAGATCTCCGTCTCCTTCATAGCGCTGAGAAGCCCGGGGCCTGCCTGGTCCGCCTTGTTTGCCACGACCACCATCGGCTTGCTCATACGGACAATGATCCCACAGAAGGCGACGAGCTCTTCGGTGCTGCAGGTCTTCAGGTCAATGCCCGCTTCACGCTCGGCATCCCTGACATGTTCGTAGGTGATCTTGAGCCCCGCGAGGTTCTCGGCGACCGCATCGAGGATATTGAAGGTCTTCTGCTGGGTCGACCGCTGCATCTTCGCCCAGTTTTTGGCGAGGATGCCGTAGATCCACATCGCCATCTCGTGCTCGATGAACCCGATATCCTTCCGGGGGTCATGGGATCCCGGGTCCACCGGGTTGCCTTCTTCATCGGTCGACCCGCTCCCGTCAATGATATGGATGATCGCGTCGGCTTCCCTCAGGTGGTCGAGGAACTGGTTCCCCAGCCCCTTTCCCTGGTGCGCCTCCGGCACGAGGCCCGCCACATCGATCAGTTCGACGGGGATGAACCGCACCCCGTTTGTGCACATCGTGCACGGGACCCCGAGTTCCTGGCAGGGGCAGGCGGCCCGGAGGTAGGCGACCCCGTGGTTGGCATCTATCGTCGTGAACGGGTAATTGGCAATCTCCGCATGGGCGAGGGTTGCTGCGGTAAAAAAGGTGGACTTTCCGCAGTTTGGCTTTCCGGCAATGGCAATGGTCATCATAGGTGTATCCTTCAATATTCAATATGGTTCATGGGTGCCGGACACCGTTTGCCCCGGCAGGTTCGTCGTTGTGCAGGGTCTCCTGCAGTTGCGTAAGACAGTATAAATGAGAGGATGCACAAAAACGTTATCATGAGCTTCACGGAAAAGACGACATATTATTTTGAGAATCCCGGAAAGGAGAACTCCCGTGACGCAGCACGGATTGCCGTGCGACGGGCGCGGGAACTGGGAATACCAACCATCGTGGTCGCAAGCACCACGGGTGCCACCGCCCGCATCTTCGTGGAGGAGATGGAAGGGACGGGGCTGTCCCTCGTCGTCGTCACGCATGTGGTGGGCTTTCGGGAACCGGGTGTCTGGGAATTCGATGCAGACAACGAAGCCTGGCTCAGGGAACGTGGCGCAACGATAGTCACCGGCACCCATGTCCTCTCCGGCCTTGAACGGGCCATATCGGCAAATCCCAAGATCGGCGGCGGCTCACGCTCCGATGCCATCGCCGAAGCCCTGCGAAGGACCATCGCCATCGGCCTCAAGGTGGCGGTGGAGTGCACCCTCATCGCGGCCGATCAGGGGATAATTCCTGTCACCGGCGAGGTAATCGCGGTCGGCGGGACCGCTCAGGGCGCCGACACGGTCTGTGTCGTACTCCCTGCCCACACTGCATCGTATTTCAGCCTCCAGGTGCGCGAGATCGTCGCGATGCCGCGCAACAGATAACGGCGGGGAAAATGGCATTCCGGTCTCTCAGGGAAGGGTTCCTCTCCATCCGGCGGTATCCGGTGATACTGCTTGCAGGAGTGGCTGCAGGAATCCCTCTTGCCTTAACTGAATTCTTCATGTACAGCGGCATGACGCATTACGGGGAAGCCTCGGGATTCTTCGGGCTGCTGATCCTCCCCTTCTTCATCGCCGCAGGTCTCGGCGTCATCCGGGAGAAGGACGGCTCGCTCCGCACGTATTTCAGCCAGGGAGCGCGCCATTACTTCCGGGTCCTGCTCCCTGCCGTCGGTATCCTTCTTCTGGCGGCGCTCTCCGCCATTATTGTGATGAGCGTCCTCTCGCTGGCTGTAGGAGGGGTGGATCCGGCGTTTGCAGCCTATGGGTTCCTATGGGTGGCCATACCGCTTGCCTTCTTCTTCTTCTGGTATGACACGGCGGCGGTATTCGAGGACATAAAACTCTTTGCCTCCCTCTCCCGGAGCGCACAGTTCGTCCTGGCCCGTCCGTTCAAGGTGTTCGGGTTTATCATCGTAGGCATTCTTCTGGGGTTTGTCATCATCGTCGGCCTTATGATCATCGGGTCGGTATTCGTTGCCGGAAGCATGACGTTTGATGAGTCCCTCACGGTGGATCAGGTGCTCAACATGACTCCTGAAGAACAGGAAGCACTGATAGGGGAGGAAGCCCTCTTCTGGTTCACCATGCTCTACTCGATCGGTGTCGGGCTCTTTACTGCCCTCCTGATCCCCTATAAAGCGGCATTTTATCTCCGGTTCGCTCAGGAACTGCCGGCCTCAGGATTCGGAGAACCACCGGTAGCTGGTGAGTACGATGAAAAAGGCCGATGGTATAAATATTCCTAATTTTTTTATCCCGGCAGCAGGTATGCACCCATCGCAAAGAGCCCTGCAATGAGCGTTGCCAGAAAGTTCGTTCCTGCATTGCCGAAGACGCCCTTGTTCTCCCACACTGCCCCGACAAGGCTGTCGACGTTTGTACCGACAAATCCTGCCAGTACGGTAATCAGGAGGAGTGTCAGGTCCGCAACCCCAAGGAGGTAGGCGATGCCTCCGAGGACGAAGGCTCCTGCGGTTCCGGCAACCTCGCCTTTGAGCGTGACGCCGCCGTTCGTGCCGCAGGGGACCTCTTTAAGGGTGGTGATCAGGCGCGGCGTTCCTCCGGTGACCCCGACCTCGCTTGCAAGGGTGTCGGCCGTTGCGCAGCCGATGCTGCCCAGGTAAAATGCCGTGAAGAGAGGGTTGCCGGTGATGCCAAAGAGCACTGCCGCGGCGACGCCCGCGAGACCGTTGGCAAAGACATTGAAATACCCGCGGACACCCCCGTGGCCTTCGGCCACCCCCATCGCGGTCTTGGCGTCAAACCGGTACCGTGTCATCGCCGACCCCATGATAAAAAAGGCGAGCATGATAAAAAACCACCGCACATCGGCAAAGACGATGAGGAGGATGCCGATGAGTATCGCCGCAAAGATGCCGGAGAGGTCTGCCGCCTTCATCCGGTAGGAGAAGTACCCGAACGCAAGGGCGATGATCACTGCGGTCACCAGCAGGGTGAAATCGACATAGAAGCCGATCTCGAAGAAGAGGAGCATCGTCATCGCAACGCCGAGGGTCTCGATGAATACCTTGTCATTGCGCTGCGCCAGTGCCGAATGCAGCGTCATGGCGACGACGACACCGGTGATCGCCACCAGCGGCTCGTTGTAGCCGTTATAGAGCATGACCAGAAAGGCACTTGCCGAAGCGATTATCGCAAAGGGAATATATCCCTTCGGGCCTTTTCCCGATATCCGGTATGCCGCCTCACCGAGGATGATGATCGCAAAGGTGGTGGAAAAGACCACCAGAGGCATCAGTCCTGTAGCATAGATGGCGGCAATCGTAGCGATGGAAAGTGAGGTGTACACCGACTTCTTCACGACAAAGAGAAGTGCACAGATGAGGATGACAAAGAGCGACAGGAGCCATGGCGGGCTGATGAAGGGAGCAATCAGAATACAGATGAGGGCAAGAAGCGATGCCGCCACCAATCCCGGCTCTTTTTCCATGAGTATAAAATGGTTACAGCAGTTTATCACGTTTCTGGATGGCTCCGCCGGATTACCGGATAAATACGGCAGGTCGGGGCCAAGATCCCCCCATGCGATCACTATATCTGAGAAAAACTACAAATAATTGCGAAATGTCGCCATCTGAGGAGATACCGAAAACCTACGATGCAAATGCCGTTGAGGAACGATGGCTGGGGGTATGGAGGGACGAGTCGAATTATTTTGACCCGGCGTCCACCAGGCCCCAGTTCATTATCGATACCCCGCCCCCCTATCCCACCGGCAATTTTCATATAGGCAATGGATTTAACTGGTGCTATATCGATTTTCTCGCCCGGTATAAGCGGATGTCCGGATACAACGTGATGTTCCCGCAGGGGTGGGACTGCCACGGGCTTCCGACCGAGGTCAAGGTGGAAGAGACCCATGGCATCACCAAGAATGACGTCCCCCGTGACCAGTTCAGGGAGATGTGCAGGGAACTCACCCTCGGGAATATAGAAAAGATGCGTGGGACCATGCGCAGGTGCGGGTTTTCCATCGACTGGTCCAACGAATATATCACGATGATGCCCGAGTACTACCGCAAGACCCAGGTCTCGTTTTTGCGCATGCTCAGGGCAGGGGACATCTACCAGAGCGAACACCCGGTCAACTTCTGCACGCGGTGCGAAACAGCCATTGCATTTGCCGAAGTAAGCTACGAGGACCGGACGACATTCCTCAATTACTTCACCTTTGATGGCGTCGAGATTGCAACGACACGCCCCGAGCTCCTCGCCGCATGTGTTGCGGTGGCCGTCCATCCCGACGATGACCGCTACGCGGGAATGGAAGGAAAAACTCTCCGCGTTCCCCTCTTCGGCTACGACGTCCCGGTGATAAAGGATGCCGCCGTCGACCCCGGATTCGGCAGCGGCGCGGTGATGATCTGCACCTTCGGCGACAAACAGGACGTGCACTGGTGGAAGCAGCACAACCTCGAACTCAGGAAGGCCATCGACATGCAGGGAAAGATGACGGCCATCGCCGCCCCCTACGAAGGCCTTGCAACGAAGGAATGCCGTGCACGCGTCCTTGCGGATATGAAGGAGCAGGGGATCCTGCTTCGCCAGGAGGAACTGGGCCAGCGGGTGGGTGCGTGCTGGCGGTGCAAGACGCCCATCGAGATCCTCTCCGAACGACAGTGGTTCGTGAAAATCCACAACGATGCGATCATCGACGCGGCCAGGCAGATCAGCTGGTCTCCCGAGCACATGTACATGCGCCTCGAGAACTGGGCATCCCAGATGGAATGGGACTGGTGCATATCACGCCAGCGGGTATTTGCGACGCCCATCCCCGTCTGGTTCTGTGAAAAATGCGGGGAGATGGTCATTCCCGAAGAGGAGGAGCTCCCCATCGACCCGACAACGACGATGCCCAAAAAACCGTGCCCGAAGTGCGGGTCGGCGTCGTTTGTCGGGGAGACGGATGTCCTCGATACGTGGATGGACTCCTCGATATCGGTCCTGAACGTCTGCGGCTGGGACGGCACGGGCATCCCTCCGCATTTCCCTGCCCAGATCCGCCCCCAGGGGCATGACATCATCCGCACCTGGGCGTTCTACACCATCCTCCGGTCCATCGCCCTCACCGGCGGGAAGCCGTGGGACGAGATCCTCGTCAACGGCATGGTGCTGGGCGAAGACGGGTTTAAGATGAGCAAGTCCCGCAACAACATCATCGCGCCCGAAGAGATCCTGGTCGACCACGGTGCGGATGCGTTCAGGCAGTGGAGCGCCATCGGTGCCTCCACCGGTTCGGATATCATCTTCTCCTGGAACGACGTGATCGCGGCATCCCGGTTCCAGACGAAACTCTGGAACATCGCGCGGTTCGTGCTGCTCCAGCTGGAACGCTACGACGGGCCGGAGCCGTCAGGCCCCGCCACCCTTGCCGACCGCTGGCTTCTTGCGCGGCTGACGGAGACCGTCGTGGACGTGACGGACGCAATGGAGCGCTACCAGTTCGACCGTGCCATACGGGGCATCCGTGAGTTTTCCCGTGACATCTTTGCCGATAATTACATCGAACTGGTCAAGGGCCGCCTCTACGAGGGTGAAGACGGGCAGGCCGGCGCGGTCTTTGCCCTGCGCACAGCCCTCGATGCCATCTGCCGGATGCTCGCGCCGATGACCCCGTTCTTTGCCGAAGAAGTCTATCACTACCTTGCAGGAGAGAGCGTTCATGCACAGGCATGGCCTGCCATCTCGTTCCCGGACGAGGATGCGGTCCGGGCCGGCACTCTCCTCGTGGATGTCGTCTCGGAGGTCCGCCGGTACAAGCACGATGCGGGCATGGCACTGAACGCACCCCTGGGTGATATCGTGGTCTATAGTCCCGTTCGGATCGACGATGCAGGCGACGCATCCCGGACCCTGAACGGTGCGGTTGCATGGAGTAGGGAAGAACCCGCCCTCACCCGCATGGTGCGGGATGTTGCATTCAACATGGCCGTCATCGGGCCCGCCCTGCGGGGGAAGGCAACGGCGTTCATGGAGGCCGTCCGTGCACTTGACGAAGAGCAGCTTGGAGCGGGGCCGGCCGTTGTCCTCATCGACGGCGGGGAGGTGCCGGTCCCGGCAGACTCCTTCGCCCCGGTCTACGGCTACACCGTTGCCGGTGAAGAGGTCGAGGTGCTCACCCTCGACAATGGCGTAATAATTACCATTGCCAGAGATTCCTGATATCCCCGGCAATAAAAGAGCATATTTTTTCCCTCTCCTGCAGGGCGTCAACGATGACGAACCGCTGCGGGTCCTCTTCTGCCAGCGCGAGATAGTTCTTCTGCACCGTCTCGAGCACCTCAGCCCGCTCAAAGTGCTCCCTCCCGTCCTTCCCGTCGAGACGTGCCAGGGCATCTGCGATGGGCATGGTTAAAAGATAGGTCCGGTCAGGGCGGATGGTCCAGCCGCCGTGAACCGAGCGCAGCCAGGAAAGGGGTTCGGGCACCAACGGTGCAAGAGTAACCTGCTGGTAGGCATAGCGCGAATCCGAATACCTGTCCGAGATAACAAGCCGGTGTCCTGCGAGGGCGGGGCGGATCACCTCGGCGATGTGGGCTGCATGATCGGCAACGAAGAGGAGGGCCTCTGCAATGGGGTCGATCTCTTCGGCGATGCCTCTTCTGACCTGGTCTCCTATCCATGTCGAGCCCGGTTCCCGGGTGAACAGGGGGGCGAGATCGGCGAGCGCCGTCTGAAGGCCGCTCATCAGGGTGGATTTTCCGCACCCGTCAATGCCTTCGATGGTGATCAGCATACGGCTCCCCGCCGGAGCCATGCAAGGGGGATTGCCCCCGAATGCACCGCCGTTGCAACGATGGCCC
>Ga0129302_1000754_pt1 | contig 24005 bp, 16 predicted proteins | sample BlaSprsedimmetaG_FD_94476 | JGI IMG/M metagenome (GOLD analysis project Ga0129302, IMG submission 94476) | Hot spring sediment bacterial and archeal communities from California, USA to study Microbial Dark Matter (Phase II) - Blank Spring... | ecosystem: Environmental > Aquatic > Thermal springs...
ATTTTCTGAAGGTTCGAACGCGTACTGAAGGCCTTTCCCGTCAGGGCCGAACGGCCTTCGGCGTCCAGCGAGACGATGGGTTTGAGGTTGAGCCAGCCCGCAATCTTGCCCTTCAGGGGACTGACCCGGCCTCCACGGACCATATATTTCAAGGTGCGGACGCTGACCAGGATCTTGACCTTCTGTGTCCATGTCCCGATTTTGCGGACCACCTCGTCATGGGGCGATCCGTTCATGATTTCACGCGCCGCATTCAGGACGATCAGCCCGAGTGAAGTGGATAGGGTTTTGGAGTCGATCACGCTGATTTTGGCTTCGGAAACCCTGGCGGCCGCCTGGCGGGCCGTATTGCAGGTGCCGCTCAGGGCATCGGACAGATGCACGGAAATAATCGAATCGTACGAAGCGGCGAGATCACGGTACAGAATCTCGATCTGTTTCACGCTCGGTTGTGAGGTGGTCGGGAAAACCGGTTCTTCATCGAGCAGTTCATAAAACCGGCGGGACCGGATCGACAGTTTGTCCAGATATACGTTCTCTCCGAAGGCGAGATTCAGGGGAATGAGATGAATCTGGTATTCATCCAAAATCTCTTCCGGCAGATCGCAGGAAGAATCCGTGACCAGGGCGATCCGTGCCCTACGTTGATAACGCGCCTCGTACTGCCGTTTCATGTCGTCGATTTTCTGCCGGGTGATGGTCCCGAACGGACGCAGCCGTTCGGCGGCCTCGGCGGGGTCCTGTGTGTGCAGATGGACATGGATTTTTTCGGTATTCCCGCCCACGAGCACCGAATCGCCCAGGGGTTCGAGCATTTGGCGGATTTTTACGGGATCCATGTCCCTGCCCTTGAGAAACAGTTCGGTGCAGTAGCGGTTTGTGACTTCCTGATCCGGGATTTCGCGGGGAGAGTCTTCTATGACCGGCGAAGGTACGGCCGTGTCGGCGGGCCCGTCACCCTGGATGAAATGCAGCATCCCCTCGAGAAAATGGATGAATCCCTGTGCGCCCGCATCCACCACGCCGGCGTCCCCAATTGTTTAAGCTGCTTCGGCGTCTCGGAAAGGGCCGTCCGGGCCGTTTCGAGGGACTGATACAGGTTGTCGAGAAAATCGACCCCTTTATCATGGAGCGTGTGAAGCGAACCGGCCCAGGCTTTCATGACGGTGAGGATCGTGCCTTCGACCGGCCGGGAAAGCGCACGGTAGGCGGATTCGACGCCGGAACGGACCGCACAGACGAATTCTTTCGGATCGATCCGGTGCTTGCCTTGGATGGAATCGCTCAGCCCCTGGACGAATTGCGCGAAAATGATTCCCGAGTTTCCGTGTGATCCCGACAGGGCGGCATCGGCCAGATGCATGCTCACCTCAGAGGCGGAATCCGAAGCAGGCGGTTGTTCGACGATCGCGTGCATCGTGAGCGAGAGATTGGTTCCCGTGTCTCCGTCCGGTACCGGGAACACATTGATCCGGTTGAGATTCTCGAAATTCTCCTGGACTTTCCTGCGTCCGTACAGGAAAAAATGATAGAGGTGTTTTCCGTCGATATGCTGGAGTCTCATCGTTGCTCTCCTGTCTGGATTGGACGAAACGTGTCTCGATGAATCACAGATAGAACAGACACAAACCGGACCGCCGGTCAGATTACATGCCCCCCCGGCAGGATCATCAGCTTCGGAATCCGGACATGGGACGGCTGTCCGAGCACATGGATGATCTGGGCGGCTATATCGTCCGGCGTCAGCGGCACGGGGATGACCATCATGTCGGAAGGATGGACTTCCCAGTCGCGGTGCAGCCGGGTCGTCACGAGTCCCGGCTGGATGCAGGTGACGCGGACATCCGTGCGGGAAAGCTCCATGCGCAGGGATTCGGAGAGGGCCTCGACCGCCCATTTGGTTCCGGCGTAGGCGCCGATGGTCTCGCGCACCTTCTCACCCATGACGCTGGAGATATTCACGAGATCGCCCGCGTTTTGTTCCCTGAAATGGCGGAGAAAGGTATAGGCCGCGCGGAAAACCGCCTCCACGTTCACGCGGACCATCTGACAGACTCGCCCGATGTCGATGTCTTCGACCCGTCCCCGCACGATCTGGCCGGCGTTGTTGACCAGGATGTCGCACCGTTGATATACTTGGAGCGCCTTCTCGAGCAGGCGTTGCGGGAGCCCGGGATCCGTGATGTCGTCGGCGATCCATTCTGCGCCGGTCTCGCGGGACAGATCGGACAACAGATCCTCATCCCTCCCCGTGATCACCAGCCGGACGCCCGATTCGCCGAGACGCCGGGCCGCGGCCTCGCCGATTCCGCTGGTGGCGCCGGTGATCACCGCGACTTTTCCGGACAACGGGGTCATGGACGCTCCCTGATTGTTCATGCTCGACGTTGGATTCTCCACCTCTCAATGAAAGAAATCACAGACGGAGAATCGAATGTTTTCTTCTCAATTTGCATTAAAGAGGACGTTGAATGCCACCCGTCGGAGGGCTTGCGGTATATCAGGGAACAATTGGCGTGATGGATAATTCCGGATATTGATCAATCAGGACGAATTTATAATTTGGCAATACAGTTCTCACGAACCAGAAAACTCTTCACATCGATGACACAATCGACCAATCCTTCAGCGTCTCGAGGAAATCATACCGCGTCAGATCGTAATGCACAGGCGTGACCGCCACCCAGTTGCCCGTCACCGCCCCGTCGTCCACATCCAGCTCCGTCTCGGGCCGGACCTTCTGCCCCGTCAGCCAGTAATACGTCCGGCCGTGGGGATCCGTGCGTTTGTCGAATTCCTCCCTGTAAATCGCCATCCCCTGCCGGGTCACGGCCACCCCCCGGATTTCGGACTCGGGGACCGCCGGCACATTTACATTCAGGAAAACCCCGGGGGGGAGTCCGCGTTCCAACAGCTCGGGGAGCAGTTTCCGGGCGAATCGGCCCGCAAAGGAGAAATCCGGGTTGCGGTAGGTATTCAGCGAAATGGCGAAGGACGGCACGCCGAGAATCGCGCCCTCGGTCGCAGCGGAGACCGTCCCGGAATAGATCGTGTTGATGCCCGTGTTGCCGCCGAGGTTGATCCCGGAAACCACCGCGTCCGGTCTGCGTCCGAGCAGAGCCCAGTATCCGATCTTCACGCAGTCGGCCGGCGTGCCCCTGACCGCATATCCGAAGAATGCGCCCTCACGCCTGAATTCGGCGACGCGCAGGGGGTCCGATATCGTGATCGCGTGTCCGACCGCGCTCATCTCGCTGGCCGGCGCCACGACCGCGATCTCAGCGATCTCGGCGAGGGCATCATGCAGGGCGTGCAGGCCGGGCGCGGCGATGCCGTCGTCATTGACCAGGAGGAGGAACGGCTTCTTCGGCATAGGGTCTCTTTCCGGGTGGGTCGCAGGCGAATCCGAGGATCTGGATCAGCGTCTCGCGCATGTGCTTGCGATGCACGATGGCGTCCACGAATCCGTGTTCGAGCTGGAACTGGGCGCGCTGGAATCCCTCGGGCAAATCCTGGCCGATGGTCTGCTTGATCACGCGGGGCCCCGCGAATCCGATGAGCGCGCCGGGTTCGGCCAGATGCACGTCGCCCAGCATGGCGTAACTCGCCACCACGCCCGCGGTGGTGGGATTGGTGAGGATGGAAACATACAATCCGCCTTCGCTCGAAAAACGCGCCAGCCTGGCGGAGGTCTTGGCCATCTGCATCAGGGAGAGGATCGATTCCTGCATCCGAGCCCCCCCGGATGCCGAGACGATGACCACGGGAACCCGGCGTTCATGCCCCAGGTCCACGGCGCGGGCCACCTTCTCGCCCACGACGGATCCCATGCTGCCGCCGATGAAGGAAAAATCCATCACGCCGAACACGACCGGATATCCGCCGATGGCGCCGGTTCCGGTGCGGATGGCGTCGACGAGACCCGTCTTCTTCTGCGCCTCCCTGAGCTTGTCCGCATACCGGGTCGATCCCTTGTCCACGCGGAAGCGGAGAAAATCGACGGACCGCATCCCCGCCTCGGTCTCCGAGAAACTGCCCGGATCCAGGATCAGGTCGATGTAATCGATCCCGCGGATGCGGAAATGAAAATCACAGTTCGTGCATACGAAACTGTTCTGGGCGAGCTGTTTTTTATAGATGACCTCGCCGCAGCCGGTGCATTTCACCCAGAGCCCGTCCGGCATCTCCTTCTTCTGCTGAGACTTCAGACCGGGTTCCTGTCGTTTAAACCACGCCATAGGCTCCTCGTACAAAGATAGGACCATCCCGCAAACCATCGGGATGACCGCCATGCAAACCCAATTTAAAAATCAAATCGCAAAAATCAAAACGGGTAATGAGTCGATCCCCTCCTCAGCGCCATAAAAACCCGATTCATAGGGTATCGTTATTTCCCGACTCCCCGGCATCCACGTACAGGGTCATCAGGATCGCGTCTTCACCCTCCGTGGTATAATACCGTTCCCGGACGCCGGTTTCCTCGAATCCGAGCTTCCGGTACATGGCGCGCGCCGCGGCGTTGCCGCGGCGCACCTCGAGACCGGCCCACCGGATGCGTGGATCCTCAGCCAGGACCGTCAGGATCAGGCGCTCCGCGATCCCGCGCCTGCGGAATTCCGGGTGCACCGCCACATTCGCGATATGCAGTTCATCCTCGATCAGCCAGGCGATCACATATCCTGCGATCCGCGATCCGATCTCCGCGACCCGCAGGACCGCGTAAGACTTGATCAACTCCTGTACGAACGCGCCGCGGGTCCACGGCTGGACGAATGAAACCTGTTCGATCCCCAGGACCGCTTCGAGATCCGGGAAAACCATCCTGCGGATGCGGAGACCCGCCGATTCCGGCTCAGTCGACACCCTGAAACCGCTTCAGATAGAGGGGAACGAGGCCGTCGGTATCCGCAGTCTCGCCCCGCGCGAGCATCCGGCGGCCGGCTTCCGCCACCCCATAACCGCTCGGCCATAAATATCCGGACTCGAGGAACACGGCGCGTCCGCAGGACGCGATCCGCTCCCGGTGAACCGGCACGCCGGGGCCGAGGAAAACAATCCGGCCGTCCGGCAGTCCCTCGCAGAGGGATTCCTCGGGCAGCACCTTCACGTCTCCCTCCATCCCCCAGCCCGGATCCCGCCAGAGATAGAGCCCGCGGTAGACCTCCCCTTTTCGTGAAACGATCAGCACACAGGCCGCGGGTGCGATCGGCGGAAGGGAGGACACCAGACCGGTGAACGTGGGTACGGCGAGCAGGGGGAGATCATGCGCGAAAGCCAGCCCCTTGGCGAAGGCCAGTCCGATACGCAGTCCGGTGAAAGAGCCCGGCCCGATGGAGACCGCGATGCCGGCGAGGTCCTGCGGCCGGAGATCCGCGTCGGCGAGGACTTTTTCCACCGCACCGGCCAGCCTTTCGGCATGCGCATGGCCGCGGATCAGGCGGTAATCGGCGATCAGACCGGAATCACCGGCGAGGCCGGTGCCGCAGAGCGCCGTGGCGGTTTCGATGCCGAGCACAATCATCGGCATGCATCCCGTAGTGGAATTGTTTTCACGAAGTCCCCGGCAACGATCGGGTCGCGTCCTTCGGGCAGCGTGACCGTGATACGGCGCGCGTCCTCAGAGGCCGCATCCCGGTCTATCCGGATATCGATCGCGCCGGCGGGAAGAATCGGCCGGGCGCGTTCGGCCCACTCGATCAGCGCGATACCCCCCGACTCGAAATACTGGTCCAGTCCGAGTTGTTCGATCTCTTCGATCCGGTCGAGCCGGTACAGATCGAGATGGTACACCGGCAGGGAACCCGTGTATTCCTGGACCAGGGTGAATGTCGGACTCGTCACGGGCTCGGTCACCCCCAGACCCCGGCAGATTCCCTGGATCAGACAGGTCTTGCCGCTGCCGAGATCGCCCGTCAGTCCGGCCACATCGTCGGCCCGGAGCGCGCCGGAAATCCGCTCGCCCAGGTATAATGTCTCTGCGCTGCTTTGGGAAAGAAAACGGATTTTCACCGCCCCTCCAGAATGGCCACGGGAAGAATCATCTCCTCCATCGAGACGCCCCCATGCTGAAAACTGTCACGGTACAGGGCCAGGTATTTGTGATAATTCGTCGGGTAAACGAAGTAATAATCCTCCCGCGCGATGAGATAATTGGTGTTGATCCCGCGCGCGGGCAGGCCCCACCCGTTCGGCTGTTTGATCTCGATGGCCATCTTGGAATCGGTGCGGATGCTGCGCCCGTATTTGTAGCGCACGTTGGTGGATGTTTCCCTGTCGGCATAAACGGTGACGCCGCGCATGGCGCGGACCGATCCGTGATCCGAAGAGAGGACGACCGTGACGTCTGTCCTGGCCGCCGTTTTCAGGATATGGAACAACGCGGCATGTTCGAACCAGGTACGGGTAAGCGAGCGATACGCGGATTCGTCGGGGACGATTTCCTTGAGCAGCCGCGAATCGCTCCGGCGATGGGCCATGATATCCACGAAATTGAAAACCATGGCGGAGAGGGGTGCGCCGAGATAAGAATCGGCCTGGCCTGCGACCGATCTGGCCTCGTCTGTGTCCATGATCTTGACGTACCGGGATCCCGGCTTGAGGGTGATTCCTTCCCGCGCGAGCAACTGATCCATGAGCGCGTGTTCGTGACGGTTCAGGCTCGTTTCGTCATCCTCGGCATTGACCCAGCAATCGGGATAAAGCCGTTCGATCTCATTCGGAAAGAGTCCTGAGAAGAGGGCGTTGCGGGCGTACGGCGTCGCCGTGGGCAGGATCGAGAAATAGTAATCACGCCGGATCGAAAAATAATCGTATAACAGGGGTTCCAGGACGAGCCACTGATCGAGCCTGAGGTTGTCGACCACGACAAACAGGACACGGCGGCCTTCACGCAGGAGGGGCAGCACATGCCGTTTCATCAGATCGGGGGAAAGCACCGGCCGGTCGTCCCGGCGGAGCCAGGCGGGATATTGCGACTCCACATACCGGGAAAAAGCCTGATTGCACTCGCGCCGCTGATCGTGAAGGGTCTGCCTGAGGCCGAGATCGGGATGGGCGTCGAGATCGAGATCGCGTTCGGAAAGTCTGTGATGGATGTCGATCCAGTCCGCGGCGGACATGTCTCCGCCGATGAGAGACGAGATCTCCATAAATTCCGCGGTGTAATCGCGGGTCAGCTTGTCGCGTTTGATCCGCTGCTTCTCGAGAATGCGCATGCAGCAGCTGAGAATCTGGCTGGGATTCACCGGTTTGGTCAGATAATCATCGATCCGTCCGCCGATGGCCTCCTCCATGAGATTCTCTTCCTCGCTTTTGGTCACCATCACCACGGGAAGCGCGGGAGCCATTTCCTTGATTTTCGAAAGGGCGACGAGTCCGTCCATGCCCGGCATCATTTCGTCGAGCAGCATCAGATCAAATCGCGTCTTCCGGATCCGGTCGAGTGCGTCTTCCGCATTGGTGACCGGGGTCACCGCATAGCCCTTCTGCTCGAGAAAGAGGATATGGGACGCGAGATGCTCGATCTCGTCATCCACCCAGAGAATATGTCCCTTGTTTTGTGCCATCACATCCCGAATAACCTGAATGGAAAACAACATAACCAATTTTCCGTAATGAATCAACCGCTTTGTTCAATGTTTCCCGCCTGCTTTCTCCTGTGCACCCTTCCATGCCGCAATCGCTTCCCGACCAGAATTAAGTGGATATTGTCCCTGTTTTACAATATATTCCGGTTAAACAGACGTAAAAAATCACCACCCGAGGGAGGGGTCTAAATCCGGTCCAGAAGACCGATATGGTATAGTTATTGCTTGATATCGCCATGATTCCGGGCCAAAAGGGGGACCCATGTCCGGCCGAAAATGGACACCTGAACGCAGGACCACCGTGAAGAAACGTTTCTTCTATAGCCTTTTTTTTCTAATTGTTTCTTATGCACTTGCAGAAAGTCAATGGATGGCCGACGGCGTGCGTTTCGGCCCCACCACCTCCAACCCCGCCAATCAATCCGTGATTTCTGATGGAAACGGTGGTTTTTTTGCCGTTTATGAGCACAATCCTGCCGGTGATGCGGATATTTATGCCCAGTGGGTCGACGGATCCGGAACGCTCCGCTGGGGATCCGGCGGTGTCGCCATCAATACGGACGCCGGCCATCAGAAACATCCGGCAATCGCGCCCGACGGCGCCGGGGGCGCCTTCATCGCCTGGCACGACGAAGCGGTCGGCAAGGTCCGGGTCCAGCGCATCAGCCCCCAGAAAACCCTCCTCTGGCCCGCCGCAAAAAACGTCTCGACCGCGAGCGGCTTGCAGTCTTTCGTGAAAATGGTTGCGGATGACGCCGGCGGCGTCATCCTGGTCTGGAAAGACGAACGCAACAAACTGACACTTGGAACGGATCTTTATGCACAGCGCATGGACGCAAACGGAAACCGCCTGTGGATCGACACGGGCATTCCGGTCAGCGAAGCCACAGGGGACCAATCCGACCAGACCGTCATACCGGACGGCGCGGGCGGCGCCTATGTGGTCTGGATGGATTACCGGAATCGGGCTTCCACAGGGACGGACATTTACGCACAACGCATTTCACGCCAGACCGGCGGCCGCCAGTGGCAGTCCGGCGGCGGCTATGAGGGCATCCCCGTATGCACGCAAACCGGTGATCAGCAGGCCATTACCGCCGGGATCTCCGGCGGCAACCTGATCGTTGCCTGGGAAGACTACCGCCACGGCACGGGGAACGCCGACATCTATGCGCAGGCGCTGAACGGAAACGGAACGGCCCTGTGGACGGCCGGCGGCGTGGCCGCCACGAACAGGGCCGGCAATCAGGTGAACTGCCGGCTGGCGGGAGACGGAAACGGCGGAGTCATCATCGCCTGGGCGGATTTCACGCTGCTGGACATCTGGGCCCAGCGTCTCGACGCCACCGGCGTTCGCCGGTGGTCGAACGACGGCATGGCCGTGATCACCCATCCCGCGTACCAGATCAACCCGGAAATCGTGACGGATGATTCCGGAGGCGCCTTCATCTTCTGGAATGATTTCCGCAACGGAACCGATTACGATATCTACGGCCAGCACATCCGGTCGGACCAGACACGCCGCTGGGAATCCGATGGGAAGGCCATCGTGACGGCGACAGGCCATCAGTGGCATCATCACGTACTCAAGGACGGATCGGGCGGGTCGCTCGCGATCTGGGCCGACGGCCGGACGGGAAGAAACGATCTCTATGCCCAGCATATCAATGAGAACGTGACCCTCACCCGGCCGGCGGTCGGGAGTCTCCTCGCCGGAGACCGGGAACAGACCATCCGCTGGAAGATGCGGACGACCGACACCTTTTACAGTTATTTCACAATCAGGGCCTCGACATCGCCCGGAGACGATTATCCCGTCCTGATTTCCGGAAACGCCCCGCCTTCCGCGATGACTGTTTCCTGGACTCCGCTCACGGTCAACAGCACGACCACCCGGATCCGCATCGAGGCCTATAACGACGAGGACGTACGCATCGGCCTGTTTGAGGGACCGCTCTTCACCGTGGATTCCGCGCCGCCCAACCCCTTCGGTCTCGTCTCGCCGCCCGAGGGCGCGACCGTGGACCTCACCCCCGCGTTTGAGTGGCAGGCCACGACGGACAATTTATCGGGTCTGGACCACTATGAACTGTGGATCGACGGCATCCTGAAGAAAACCGGCCTCACGACCACCACATATACACTGACCGAATCCGAGAAACTCACCGACGGACCGCACACCTGGACCGTGAAAGCGGTGGACAGGGCCGGACTCGTCCGGGAGACGGAGAGCCGGAACCTGACCGCCCGGCTGGACCAGGATCCGCCTGAACCGTTCCATCTGCTTTCACCGGCGAACGGCTCATGGACAACCGGCACCACCCCCGGACTCTCCTGGCAGGCCACGACCGATGCCGGGACGGGGTTGAAAAAATATCGCCTGTTCGTGGACGGGTCCCTCCATCAGGACAACATCCCGCCCACGGTCACGGATGTCGTCACTTCGCCGCTCTCCAACGGACCGCATACCTGGTACGTCGTCGCGGTCGATTCGGCGGGCAACATCCGACAATCCGAAGCGACATGGACCGTCAACATCGACAACACACCGCCCCTCACCTTTTCCCTGTCCGCACCGGACCACGACGGATGGACGAACGACCAGACGCCGGTCTTTTCCTGGCAGGCGACTTCGGATGCGGGCATCGGACTGGACCGGTATGTCCTTTATGTGAACGGCACCGCGGCAGCCACGGTACCCGGTACGGAGACCGGCGTCAGACTGCCTGCCGAATCGGCCTTGAGTGAAGGCACCCATACCTGGACGGTCAGGGCCTTCGACGGGCTGGACAACGAACGTTCCGCCTCATCGGCCTTTACGGTGCGTGTCGACATCACGCCGCCCAACCCCTTCGGCCTGGCCTCGCCGCAAAACGGCGTATACGTCACGACTTCCTCTCCGGAATTCACCTGGCAGACCGCCGTGGACGAAGGCGCGGGTATCGGTCATTACGAACTGTGGATCGACGGCGTGCGCAATCAGACCGGCCTGACCACGACTTCTGGAACCCCGGTTTCAGCCCTCGCCGAGGGCGCACATACATGGACGGTGAAGGCCTTCGACCGGGCCGGAAACGTGCGGACCACCTCATCCCGGAATCTGACGGTGGACACCGAACCGCCCCTGCCCTTCGCACTGCTGTCTCCCGAACAGGGAGAAACCGTGCACACGAACAGACCGACCCTCACCTGGCAGACGACCTCGGATGCCACATCCGGATTCTCCCGGTTCCAGGTGTTTCTGAACGGACAGCTTGTCGCGGACAATCTGACCGCCCAGCAGACCTCCCACACCGTATCCGGTACGCTGGAAAACGGAACGCATGCCTGGCAGATCAAGGCATGGGACCATGCCGGCAACGTCCGGACCTCTGTCCTGGGGAATTTTACCGTCTCCATCGGGCCGCCCGTATTCACCTCTCCGGCGACGGCCGATGCCACGGAACATCAGTCGTTCACCTATACCGCCACGGCCACCGACCCGGACGGGGATGCCCTGACTTTCTGGTTTGAAGATTATTCAGCCTGGTTGACGCCGTCCGGAAACACGATCGGGGGCACGCCGGGAGAGGGCGTCACGAGCGGGGTGTTCACGGTGAAGGTCACGGACGGACTGTTCACCACCGCGATGACCGTGCCGATAACCGTCGAACCGGTCAACGACCCGCCGGTCATTACCTCGCCGGCGACGGCCGTGGCCACGGAACATCAGTCGTTCACCTATACCGCCACGGCCACGGATCCGGAAAACGATGCGCTGTTCTTTCAGTTTTCGAATTATCCGAAATGGATGACCCCTTCCGGCAATCAGATTTCCGGGACAACCCCGAAAGGCGCGCAGGACACCTCCTTCACGTTGACGGTGTCGGACGGGGAATTCTCGGTCTTTCAGGGAGTCACCGTCTCGGTTCAGACGGTCAACGACCCGCCGGTCATCACATCCCCGGCGACGGCCGTCGCCACGGAACATGCGTTCTTCTCCTATACGGCCACGGCCACGGATCCGGACAACAATCCCGTCACGTTTTTCTATTCGGATTATCCGATCTGGCTGACGCCGGATGGCGCCGTCATCAGCGGCACGCCGCCCGAAGGCGCGACAAACACCACCTTCAGGGTGACCGCCTCGGACGGATCGCTCACGGATACCAAGATCGTCGAGCTCACGGTCATCCCGGTCAACGACCCGCCGGTCATCACCTCGCCGCTTACGGCCAATGCGGTCGAACATCAGCTCTTCACCTACAGCGCCACCGCATGGGACCCTGAAGAGAATCCGCTGACCTTCACCTTCTCGGATTATCCGGACTGGCTGAAACCCGACGGTGCCGTCATCAGCGGCACGACGCCCAAACATGCGACAAGCACTTCCTTCAGGATTACGGTGTCGGACGGTGAATTATCGGTCGAAAAAACAGTCGCCCTGACGGTCACCGCCGTGAACGATCCGCCGGAAATCACCTCGCCGCTTGCGGTTACCGCCACGGAACACGAACCCTTCAGTTATACCGCCAGCGCGACAGACCCGGACAACGATCCGCTGACTTTCCTGTTCTCAAACTATCCGTCCTGGTTGGTCCCGGCGCAGAATACGATCTCAGGCACGCCGCCCAAACACGCGCAGAACACCTCGTTCCGGGTGACGGTCTCGGACGGATCGCTGACGGACACCAAAACCGTTCTGGTTACAGTAACCGCCGTGAACGATCCGCCGGAAATCACCTCGCCGCTCGCGGTCACCGCCACGGAACACGAACCCTTCAGTTACACGGCCGCCGCCGCCGATCCGGACGACGACAACCTGACCTTCTCGTTTTCGGATTTTCCGGCCTGGCTGACTCCGGCAGGCAGCACAATTTCGGGCACGCCGCCTGAAAGCGCTCCGAGTACTTCCTTCCGGGTCACGGTCTCGGACGGGCAACTTTCGGACACACGGACCGTCGCGGTCACCGTGATCCCGGTCAACGACCCGCCGGTCATCACATCGGGCGACACGGCCCATGCCGTCGAACATGAATTGTTCTCATATGAAGCCGCGGCCACGGACCCGGAAAACGACCCGCTGACTTTATTATTCATCGATTATCCGTCCTGGATGACGCCGGCCGGAACCCGGATTTCGGGAAAGACACCGAAATTCGCGCGGGACACCTCCTTCGTCGTCGTGGTCTCGGACGGAGAGCTGGAAACCCGGAAAACCGTTCGGGTCACGGTCGAAGCCGTGAATGATCCGCCCAGGGTCACCTCTCCGGATACGGCCGTCGCCGTCGAGAAAATTCCCTTTTCCTATGTCGCGACCGGAATGGACCCCGAAAGCATGCCCGTCACCCTGACATTCGCCCGGTATCCTTCCTGGCTCACGGTCAGCGGGAACCGGATCTTCGGCACACCCTCGGACGGGCATACGGACACGACATTCTGGGTGATCGTCTCGGACGGCCTGTTGAAGGATTCGCTGCGCGTGAACCTGACAGTCATCCCGGTGAACGATCCGCCTCAAATCACGTCGCCGGATTCGGTGAACGCCGTGGAGAAATCGCTTTTCAGGTACACCGCCACGGCATTCGACATCGACGGCCCGAGAGTCACGATCTTTTTCATCGATTATCCACACTGGCTCACGCCCGCCGGAAGCGAATTGTCCGGTATCCCGCCGAAAGGCGTCAAAACGGCCGCATTCAAGGTCATCGCGACGGACAATCATCCGACCGATCCGCTGAGCGACACACTCAAGGTGACCATCCATGTCGAGCCGGTCAATGATCCGCCCTATTTCATTTATCCCCTGCCGCAGCCGGAATGGACCGATGCCGATACCGTTCGCTGGGTTCTGCCCCTGGATGAATATGTCGAAGATCCGGACAATTCGCATGATCAGCTGACCTGGGCGTATCAAGTCCTGACCCCCGACCAGGATATCGGGGTGTCCATCGATCCGGTCTCTCATGTGGCGACCATCTCCCTGTATCATGTGGAGGGAATGATCCAAATCGTGTTCAGGGTCTGGGACCTGGAAGGCCTCACGGCCGGCGATACACTCACGATCGCCATCCGCTCCGGCGTGGCCGCCGAACGGATCGGAGACGCACCGAAGGAATTCATCCTGTACGAAAATTATCCCAATCCGTTCAATCCCGCGACGACCATCCGGTACGGATTGCCCAGACCCTCGCATGTGGCACTCACGATCTATAATCTCCTGGGACAGAAAGTCGAGACCCTGGTCGAGGCAAAACAACGGCCCGGGACCTACGAAATCAAGTGGCGCCCGACAGGATGCGCATCCGGCCTCTATTTTTACCGGATCGAGGCAGAGGATTTCCACAGCGTCAGGCGGATGCTGTTCGTCAAATAGCACCGGATCGCCGCCGATTCAACCCGCCGGAACCCCGTTTCCGTGCGGGTTTTCTCATGGGGCGCCGTGCCCGGTTCCTCCTTTTCGGAAAACAGAGAATTCCCGGGAAAAGATTATTGACTTGACATTTTTTGAATAAATCCGTATAATCAAAAAAACCAGTGGGATATATATTAACTGGATCCAAGGCGCTTAGGGGGCGGCTCATCGATCCGGGTTTCGGAATCTCTTTTTTTCGGAACAGGACCACAGTCCGGATCGGTGGCGGACGTGTTTTTTGCTTCCCGATCGCCCCGGTTTCTGAAGTACCCGATCCCATCCATGCGGTTCGATGATTTCCCCCTTTTTTTCAGTCAGGGGATACCGGGACACATGTTTTCCCCGGATGAACCGGAATATGAGAAAAGGATTCCTGAAATGAGCCGGACCATGATTTCCGAGAAACTGGATCAGGCCGTCCGCATCCTGGACGAATTCGAAATCGATATGTGGCTGACCTTTGTCCGGGAGTCCTCGGCTTCCCCGGACCCCATGCTCGATCTGATCCTGGGCACACACTGCACCTGGCAGTCCGCCCTGATCGTCACCCGGGACAACAAGAAAATCGCCCTCGTCGGCAGCCTCGATGCCCAAAACATCCGGGATCATGCCCCGTATGAAGTCCGGACATATGTGAATGCGATCAAACCCGACCTCCTCACCCTCCTCCGTTCGGAAAATCCCGACCGGATCGCCGTCAATTATTCCGAGAACGACGCCCTGGCCGACGGCCTCTCCCACGGCCTGTTTCTCCTCCTTCAAAACTATCTGGAGGGAACCTGTTTTGCAGAACGGCTGGTATCGAGCGAACCGGTCGTCGCCGCCCTGCGCGGCCGCAAATCGCCCGGGGAAATCCGCCGGATTCAGGCCGCGATCGGGGAGACGCTCGACATTTTCGACCGGGTCACGGATTTCGTACGGACCGGCATGACCGAAAAGGACGTGGCCGCATTCATCCGCGGCGAGACAGAGGCCAGGGGGCTGGAACCGGCCTGGGATCCGGTTCATTGTCCCGGTGTGTTCACCGGACCGGATAGCGCCGGCGCGCATGCCGGACCGACAGACCGCGTCATCGAACCCGGGCATATCCTGAACATAGACTTCGGGGTGAGGAAGGACGATTACGTCTCGGATCTCCAGCGTACCTGGTATTTCATGAAACCCGGAGAGGAAGAGGTGCCGGAGCCGGTCCGGCACGGATTCCAGACCATCGTGGACGCCATCCGGAAGGCGGCGGATTTCCTGAAACCCGGCCGCATGGGCTGGGAGGTGGACGCGGTGGCACGGGAATGGATCGTGAACGCAGGATACGGAGAATATCCGCACGGTCTGGGTCATCAGGTCGGACGCAAGGCCCATGACGGATCCACCCTGCTCTGTCCGAAATGGGATCGGTACGGCCGGACTCCCTTCCGGAAAGTGGAAGAGGGTCAGGTCTTCACCCTCGAACCGCGCCTCACGGTGGAAGGTTGCGGCATCGCGACCGTCGAGGAAATCGTCCTGGTGACCCGGGAGGGAACCCGCTTCCTTTCCACGCCACAGAAAGAGATTTATCGGATTTCTTCACAAAAAACGGCTTCGGAACCACCGGCCGTGACCTGAAAAACGCCTGAGGGGAAAAGCGTATGAAAATCTTGATCCGTTTCATGGGAATCGGGTTTCTTACATTCGGAATATCCGCCCTGCATGCCCGGCAGGACTGGACCTGGCAAAACCCCCGGCCCCAGGGCAACACCCTGAACGGGATTCATCTCTCCGACGAATCGGCAATCACCGCGGTCGGCGGATCCGGAACCTGGATACACTCCGGAGACGACGGGGAAACATGGCGGGTGATTCACAGTCTTTCCGGAATCACCCATTCGTTCAACAGCATCACCTATCTGACCCCCGGGAAGGGTTTCATCACCGGTGAAAACGGATTGATCCTCAAAACCCAGGACAATGAACAGTGGCTCCCCATCGAAAGCGGCACATCCGAATCGCTCTATGATATGGCCTTTTCCGATGACGCGCGGGGCATCGCAGTGGGCGGCTATGGCACGATTCTCCGCACAGCGGACGGAGGAGAGACCTGGCATTCCGTCCAGTCAGGGACGCGGGAATGGCTCTACGATGTTTATTTTCGGCACAACACGATCTGGGCGATCGGCGGATACGGGACGATACTGAAATCGCAGGACGGGGGGGGAAACTGGCAGTCCGTCCGGAATGTCACGACAAACTGGCTTTACCGGATTTTCTTCGTGTCTCCGGATTCGGGATGGATCGCCGGGCAGAACGGCACGGTGCTCGCGACGGCAGACGGGGGCCGATCCTGGACGGCCCGACAGACCGGCACCCTGCAATCCCTGTACGACGTTTTTTTCATCAACGCGACGGAAGGTTTTGCGGGCGGAGAACAGGGCGCCCTGCTCCGCACTCGGGACGGCGGCCTCACCTGGACGCCGGTCTCGACCGGAACCCGCGAGAGAATCAACCGCATCCGGTTTTCGGACGCGAACAGGGGCTGGGCAATCGGCGGCCTGGGACTGATTCTGCAAACCGTGGACGGCGGAAACACCTGGTATCCGGTCAGCCGGGGTGAACACGTATGGTTCAGGAGCGTATTCTTCGTAAATCCGGACACCGGATGGGCCGCCGGACGGGACGGTGTCATCATGAAAACCACCGACGGCGGACTCAACTGGGAATACCAGCAAAGCAGGACCTGGAAACACCTCGAATCCATCTCATTCGGCAACGCCGACAACGGATGGGCCGTCGGACGGGAAAGGGTCATGGTCTCGACCCGGGACGGCGGCAAAACCTGGACCGCGGTGAATCATTTCAGGAAACCGAATCTGCGCGCCGTTTTCTTTCTGGATAAAAATTTCGGATGGGCGGTGGGAGACAGCGGCGCAGCCTATCGGACCCGAAACGGGGGCGTAAACTGGATTTCATGGCAGCACAGCGGTCACCCCAATGATCTGCAGGACGTGTTTTTCGTCGACCCGGATACGGGCTGGGCGGTCGGCAACGCCGGGGCCATCCTGAAATCCACGACAGAGGGCTGGCGGTGGAAAGCCCAGACCAGCGGCACAAATGAAATGCTGACCGCCGTTCATTTCACCGACTTCAAGCACGGCTGGGTTGTGGGCTGGTTCGGCACCGTGCTCCACACCCGGGACGGGGGCGAGACCTGGTCTCCCCAGTTCACCAACATCACGGATCATCTCTACGATGTGTATTTTCTGACGCATGAAATCGGATGGGCGGTAGGCTGGCACGGAAGAATCATCAAGACGACCGACGGGGGGGAATCCTGGTTTGTCCAGGAGAGCGGCACGTCCGAATGGCTTTACGGCGTTCATTTCACGAACGAGGGGACCGGCTATGCCGCCGGGACCCTGGGGACGATCGTCAAGACAGTCACGGGCGGCGGCGTTCTCAACGCCCCTCCCCGGATCGTCCGGCTCGCCGATTTCCGGCTCGAGACGCCCGAAACCCGCGTCATCGATCTGGATTCCTGCGTGGTCGATGACGACCATCCCGCGGAACTGATGACCTGGCGCGTCCGCGCGCTGGACGAAACCCTGACCGTCACGACCCAAAATCGCGTCGTCTCCATCACCCCCCGGGATTATGATGTGGAGGGACAGATCCGTTTCGAGGTCTTCGATCCCAGGGGTGCGTACGACCGGCGGGACATCACGATCGCCGTCGCGCCCTCTCCCTCACGCATCGATTCACACCCGCTCCCGAAACAGTTCGCGCTGAACAGGAACTATCCGAATCCTTTCAATCCGGCCACGACATTCCGGTACGAGCTCCCCAGGGCGGCTTTCGTTGAACTGACCGTTTTCAACATCCGCGGTGAGCAGGTCGAGACCCTGGTCCGTTCGAATCTGCAGGCGGGCGTATATCAATGCACATGGAACGCGGCGCATCTTCCCGCGGGGATTTACCTGTACCGGCTCAGGGCGGACGGCTTCGTCGGCGCCGGGAAAATGATTCTCCAGAAATAACCGGAAGGAGGCGTTTCATACCGGACCCGTCCGCGACAGTTTTCGACCCCGGTTCGGAGAGACCGGCCGCGGTCGTCTACGACGCGCGCCGCAAACGATGGCTTTGCTTTCACACCCCCCTTCAGATCGTCTCCGCATATCATGCAGGCGATGTGATGGCCGGATTCCGTGAAATCGAACAGGGAATCCGGCGGGGTTGTTATGCCGCGGGATTCGTGAGTTACGGGGCCGCGCCCGCCTTCGACGCCGCGCTGTGCGTCAGGGAAACAACGGATTTCCCGCTGATCTGGTTCGGCCTGTTCGGGGAGGCGGTGGAAACGGATCTTCCGGAAGGGACGGAACACGGGGACTCCCCGGACTGGCGCGGCGAGCTGGATTTCGACCGGTACGCCCTGATCCTGTCGCGCCTCCGGGAGTATCTGCGGTCCGGCGACACCTATCAGACGAACTACACGATGAGGCTGAGATCCGCGTTCCGGGACGATCCGTGGAATTTCTTTCTCTCCCTGATCCGGAACAGCGGCGCGGGGTACGGCGCCTTTATCCGCACGGGCCGGTTTTCGATCGCCTCCGCGTCTCCGGAATTGTTTTTCAGCAGGGAGGGCAACACCCTCGTATCCCGTCCGATGAAGGGCACGCGCCGCCGCGGCCGGACCCTCGCGGAAGACCTGGCGTTCCGGGACGCGTTGACGCGATCCGAAAAGGACAGAGCCGAAAACATCATGATCGTCGACATGATCCGGAACGACATGGGCCGGATCGCAAATCCGGGAAGCGTGCGCGTGGACGGACTCTTCACGGCCGAAAAATACCCGACCGTCTGGCAGATGACCTCGACCGTTTCCTGCAAAACCGGCGCGCCGCTCACCGAAATCTTCCGCGCCCTGTTTCCCTGCGCCTCGGTCACCGGCGCGCCCAAGCCGAGGACCATGGAGATTATCCGGGAACTGGAAATATCGCCGAGGAAAATTTATACCGGGGCCGCCGGATTCGTCACCCCCGGAAACCGGGCGCAGTTCAATGTCGCAATCCGGACAGCCCTGATCGACCGGGAAACAGGCATGGCGGAATACGGCGTCGGGGGCGGCATCGTGTGGGATTCGGATCCGGAATCGGAATACCGGGAATGCCTGGCGAAGGCGGCCGTCCTCCGCCCGGCCCCCCGGCCGTTCGAGCTCCTCGAGACCCTGCGGTGGACGCCGGAGGAAGGGGTTTTCCTGAAGGAACAGCACATCCGCCGGATCTGCCGTTCGGCGGCGTATTTCGATTTCCCGGTCAGCGAATGCTCCGTCCGCGGAGTCTTGGACGGCCTGGCGGCGGATTTGATGGCCGCGGAACCGCGGGCCGCGTCCCTGATCCGGCTGCTGATGGATTCCGCCGGCCGCCTGCGAACGGAAGTATATCCGCTCGATGTTCAGGAAACTCCGGCCCCGCTCCGTCTCGGGCTCGCCCAAACGCCGGTGAACCCGGACGACCCGTTCCTCTATCACAAGACCACGCACCGCGCCGTGTACGAGGAGGCAGCGAGGCAACGGCCGGACTGCGACGACGTGATTTTATGGAACGGCCGGGGAGAGATCACCGAGACCACCCGCTTCAATCTCGTCGTGGAGGAGGGCGGACGTGTCACCCCGCCCGTCGATTCGGGACTCCTGGCCGGGACATTCAGGGAATTTCTGCTGGAGCGCGGTGAAATCCGGGAGAAAATCATCACCCGGGAGAACCTGGAAGGCGCCCGCCGCCTCTGGTGCATCAACTCGGTGCGCGGACGGGTCCCCGCGGTTCTCGCTCCGGAATGAGATCCGTATCCCGACATCCCCCTCCCAGTTGCGGGACGGAAAGCCGTCGGATCCCGCCCCCGATTTAAAAAAAACCGATACCGCACTTAATGTTTTCCTGTCTGCTTCGTTTTATGAGTAGGATGAAACGGCAAAGCGCGTCATGATCGAATTCGAGGAGACCCTGCGAAGGTGTCGGAAACCCCTCCTGTCCATGGCCTGGCGGATGCTCGGCGATCGGGAGGAAGCCGAGGACGCCGTCCAGGAAGCCTTCATCCGGTTCTGGCAGCTGGATCCGGCTGCGGAGAATCCGGACGGCCGTTTCAGCCTGCTCGCCCGGATGGTCGTCAACCGGTGCCTCGATCAACTCCGGCGCAGGAAGAGGCGCATGCTCATCCCCCCGGGGTGGCTCGGCGAACGCGTCGCGCCGGAAAATCCGGAAACCCTTTTGGACCGACGGGATCTGGAATCGGCGATCCTGAAAACCGCGGACCGGCTGCGGCCGAAGCAGAAAGCCGTCTTCCTGCTCCGGGATGTCGAAGGGTATCCCGTGAAGGAGATCGCAGACATGCTGGGAGACACTGAAAACGGAATCCGCGTGAATCTGCATCTCGCGCGGAAAAACATGCGGAAATGGCTCAAACCCCTGATCGGAGGCCCGGAATCACGATGAAGTCCTGCAGGAGAATGGAACGGTTCCTCTCGTCGTACGCCCACAACGAATGCGGTACGTCGGAAGCGGAACGGCTCGAAAGCCATCTCGAGACGTGTCCGGGTTGCCGGAACGCCCTGGCGGAATACCGGAGACTGGCGGAACTCACCTCCGGAATCGCCTCTCCGCGATTGACCGGGGACGGGATGGAACGGCTGTCCTCCGGGATCCGGAGGAGAATCGCCGAATCGGGTGAGACGGTCCACAGGCCGCAGCCGCGATTTTGGAAGAGACCCGCCCTCGCGGCTGCGATCGGGCTTTTGATCCTCGGAATCGGGACGGGACGCCTCCTCCGGAGGCCCGCCCCCCCGCTCCACATCCACGGAAACATGACGCTGCCGGAGATCCGTTTGCTGAACAGCCGGCTGCGCGACCCGCGCATCCGCGCCAAGTGGTTCGACCGTCCGGTTCCGGTTTCCGGACTGATCGGCCTGCTCGAGGAAATCCGGCGGCTCGACCGCCGTCACGGCGTGATTGCCCCCGCGATGGAAGAGACGCTGGAACAGATCCTGTCCGGGACATCCCTTCGCCCCCGGCCCGGAACAAAGGCGGCGGATTCCCGGCATTCACGGGAGACGATCCCGCTGCATCGGTCGATCGAATCGCTGAAACAGCTCCGCAGCCGTCAACCTGAAATCACGCTGCGCGAACTCGCCCTTTACTATGCGCAGATTCACAGGACCTGAAAGGAGAACGCCATGAAACCCCTGAAATGCATCCTCGCGGCCACGCTCCCCCTCTTTCTCGCGGGATGCCTGACCGTGGACACCATCCAAACACGCATTCAAATCCGGGAGGAGGGGAAACCCGCCCTGCTCACGATCACGCATCTCGGATTTTCCTCGGGTGAAGCCAAACCCGGGGATGTCCGAAAGGATTTCGATCACCTGATCTCGGAATGGCAGGGAGACGAATACCTGATCGCACGGGCCAAAGAGGGCATCGTCGTGCGGGACCGGAGAGTCTGGGAGGAAAACGGCCGGATCAACGGATCGATGACGGGTCTGGTCGAAAAGATCGACGGACTCTATCCGTTCTGGGAGCAGAACGGGGAACGGATCCTGCTGGTCGAATGCGAAGAGGAGTTCGAACTGGCCGAAACGAACGGGAGAATCCTGAAAACGGAAAACAACCGGCTGATCGTGTGGGATGCCGGGGAAAAGGTATTGTCCTGGACATTGCGGCGGAATTTCGAATCGGAATCGATCGAAAAGAACCGGCCGCGCTTCGCCCGGATGTTCAGGGAGTATCTCCGGAACCCGGAGAATTAGCCGCCCCTTCCCGTCTTTCCCCTCCGGTTCCGGCTTTCAGGACCGGAGGGGTCGGCTTCCCGGCGCGGAACGGAAGTTTTGGTCCGCCGGAAGGGGGCGGATGCTCCGGATCGCGGGTCCGGGACGGAAGCGTTGATCCGCCGAAACGGGACGGCTCAGGAATGGGTCTTCACGAATTCACGAATTCTTCTTCACAAACTCCACGAGTTCATCGACTTTCGCGAACGCCAGCCCCACCACCGTGTCGGCCGCGCCGTAATACACGGCCAGACGGCCCGTGCCGGCGTCGCAGAGCGCCGCGCAGGGAAACACCACGTTCGGCACGTCGCCCGTACATTCATACAGTTCCCGCGGATTGAGGATGTAGGGTCTGGCGCGGCCGATCACCTTCCAGGGCTGATCGGAATCGAGCAGGGCCGCCCCCGCGCTGTACACGAAGCCGTTGCAGGACTGAAGCACGCCGTGATAGATCAAAAGCCACCCTTCGGAGGTCTCGATCGGCGCGGGTCCGCCGCCCACCTTCGTGTACTGCCAGGAATTCCCGACCGGGCCCATCACCCAGCGATGCCTGCCCCAGTGGATTAGATCCGGGCTGCGGCTCAGATAAATATCCCCGAACGGGGTGTGGCCGCTGTCGGACGGCCGGCTGAGCAGGACGAAATCCCCGTGGATCTTCCGGGGAAAGAGCACGCCGTTCCGGTTGAACGGCAGCAGGGCGTTCTCGACCTGGTGGAAGGTCTCGAAATCGTCGGACCAGGCCAAGCCGATGGTCGGGCCGTGATAATAATTGCACCACATCACATAATACCGTCCGTCGATCTCCACCACGCGGGGGTCGTAGCCGTACACGAAATTCCCGATCTCCTCGTCCTCGCACTGGAACCGGATGGCATCCGGCTCGATGGACCATTTCAGCCCGTCCTTGCTGAACCCGCGGTGAAGCCGCATCTTCCGGGTTGTGTCGTCGACCCGGAACACGCCGGCGAATTCGCCGCGGAAAGGGATGACCGCGCTGTTGAACACGCTGTTCGCGTCCGACAGGATGTCCCTCGGGATCACGGGATTGCCGTCGTACCGCCACATCACGGCCTCGGACCCGGACGGACGTTCCTGCCAGGGAAGGTTGGGAATCGATTGGGCGTTCAATATTTTCATGGGGATCTCCCCTTCTCTCCGGTTTTTTCACGGACGGGAATGTGGACGAACCGGCCCGCCGGCTCGTCCATAAATTAGCACACCGCCGGTGGATTTGCAAGCGGGATTTATCCATTCCGGATCGGGACATTGATTCTATGCACCCTCCGGGATCGGGATCGCTATCGCCATCGGAATCGGGTTCGATCCCCCCCATTTCCTCATCGCCCGCGGAGGATTCCTTTCTTCACAATAAACCCGGTTCACAAAACACGCTGGACGGGTTAGGAATCATGGGGTTGGGTTTCGCTTCACTCAACCCAACCTACTTCTGCACTGTGACGCGGAGGCTGAGTATCTGCTGTTTGACCGCACCGGGGCGGAACCCCGGTGCGATCATGTCTGTGTCATCCTGAGAGAGTCCGCCGAAGGCGGTCGACCGAAGGATCTGTTGCCCCGGAATGCCCGGTAGACGGAGATTCTTCGCCCCGCCTGAATGTTGCGGAAAAGACAGGGGATGACGATTGCAGAAAATATCCTCCAAAACCCTGTCTTCCCCGATATTTTCTGTCGGGGATCCACCCTGATACCTCTTCCCTGGATTCCCGCTTGAAGATCGCGGGAAAGACGCGCGGCAGCCGGACTGGCAATGCATAAAGGCATTGCACTCCTTTACTTTATAACTTGATGAACTTTCAACTTTATGGAATTTATGAACTTTCAACTTGTAACACCCACTGGATTCCCGCGAGGAACGCCGGGGCTGAGCCCCTGCTGTTTGACCGCACCGGGGCGGAACCCCAGGACGATCTAAGTCCCGTCCCGGGCCGTTGTACTGGACGAGGCCCGGGACGATCGGAGTACGACCCTCACACCTCCCTCACAACCGTCTCCGCCGCCTACCCGGGGGTCCATCCGTCAGGATTTCATGGGGACGCCTGGGAAAGAATATAAGACGGGTCCTAGCCCACGTCCTTTCAAAGAACATAGGAAGCACATTAAAAACCCTTGACTTTCAATCAAATCTGATTATTTTACCGGTGTAGTTTGAATCGCATCGGCTTTTCACATCTCGGGCATACCCCGCATTCAAACCTCTTTTGAACTTCCTCGCGATGATGCG
>Ga0129302_1000759_pt1 | contig 23940 bp, 23 predicted proteins | sample BlaSprsedimmetaG_FD_94476 | JGI IMG/M metagenome (GOLD analysis project Ga0129302, IMG submission 94476) | Hot spring sediment bacterial and archeal communities from California, USA to study Microbial Dark Matter (Phase II) - Blank Spring... | ecosystem: Environmental > Aquatic > Thermal springs...
ACTTTATTGTTTTCCGGAGCAAACCGTCCTTTAATTCATGTAAGAAACAAAACCTTAACAATTTATAAGGGAGCAAAGTTTGTTTTGGGAAACCAGTTGCGAAGAAAAGATTATGTGAAAAACATAGATATCAACATACAAAAAGATGATATGCTTTTTATGTTTTCAGACGGTTTTGCAGACCAATTTGGTGGAGAAAAAAACACTAAATTTTCAACAAAGAGGCTATTGGCATTAATTCAAGATATTTCTGAATTAACTATTAATGAGCAGTACGAACAACTAAAATCAACTTTTTTTAATTGGAAAGGAGACAACCATCAAATTGATGATGTTTTACTTTTGGGAATACGATTATAAACTTAAAAAAATTTAAACAAATGGAAACAAATTTAACAACTACCAAAGTTCTACCAACTTTCCCGTATAAGTATGAGTTGGTAATCAACAAGGATTATGGTAAAGTTTTTGTACTACCCGAAAATCAGATTATGATTTGTGAACTTACGAAAGAATATGTTCCAATTGAAGATTTTCGGGAAATATTTTCAGCAACAGTTCCTTTTATTGAAAAGCATAAGATTAAAAAATTCATTTTCGACAAACAAAATTTACGCGTGTTTCATCAACCATCCATGGAGTGGTATTTTGTAGTTTGGAAACGAGAAGTCTATGATTTAGGATTGAAAATTCATCGAAAAATACTACCTCAAGACCAAATAGCATTTAAGTTAGCAGTTGAAGCAGGAAGAGCAAAAATTATGTCGGATTATAAAGATACTGTAATTCCTTTACTTGATATTCAGTATAGTACATCCGTTTTAGAAGCCATTGAAAGTTGAAAAAATTAAATCATTGTGTCCGGTAAATCCAAGTATAGCACTGGAAGACTTACCAGTTAACTACTAGGGCAAAAAAGTGATAGTTAATAAATTTATATAGAGGTTATCGCTCCCCAGCTGGCCTGCCAGTTGGGATGCGATTGTTTTTGACTACTATTTTTTATCGTTTTTAGTCCCCAGGGGGCTAAAAAATATGTTAAGTGTCTTATTCTTTAAACATTTCGAGAACACAAAAAAACAAATAATCAATGCATGAGCGGTGTATTTTTTAATGGCGGTCATTAGAAAAAGAATAGTTAATGATAAATTTGAGATAAAATTTACACCGAACACTAGTGAAATAAAATATAATATGATTATCCGTTAAAGAGCATAAAAAGTATTGTCTTCGTGCAAAATTTATCGACAATGAAATTTATAAATTTTGTAAAGCAGCATTCCGATGAAAAAAGTTGTATTCAGCATTTAAGGCACCGCCGTGGGTTCATACCTTAATAAATAACGCTAAGCGAAACCTTCTTGAAGTGAACCACCAAACAAAAGACAAATATTTACAGAATTATTTGAATGAATTTTGTTACAAAACAAATAGACGACATTTTGGAAGAATCTATTTGATAGACTACTAGTTGCATCTGTCGAAGATACTTGGTATGGAAAACTTAGGTATAATAACGGACAATCATTTTAAATAAAAGTTACTTGCTAAATTAAAGTTTAATAAAGTTTTTCCCGTACTTTTCATGTGTAGTACTTTTGTTCACTTTAGCAAAATAAACATCTACTAAAATGATATACCCCGACACCTTTGAGCAAAAGGTTGGATTTGATAAGGTTCGTGAGCTAACGCTTGCGCGCTGCCTATGCGGGCTTGGCGAACAGCGAGTAAGGGATGCCAAATTCAACACCAATCCTGCCATTGTTTTTGAATGGATTGAACAAACCCATGAAATGAAGACAATCTGCCAAATGGAGGATGGCTTCCCCACCGATGGCTTTATTGATGTAACTCCTGCCTTACGTAAACTTAATGTGGAAGGGCAATGGCTCGATGAAAACGAACTGCAGCAACTAAGACGCTCGCTGGACACCATTAAGCAACTCCTTGCATTTGTAAAAAGGGTATCGGATAAGTACCCAGCCATTGCAAAACTTGCCACAGGGGTAAACTACTACCCCTATGTTATTGAACGAATTGATAGCATTCTGGACAGATTTGGACGAATTAAGGATAATGCATCGGTAAGGCTGGCCGAAATTAGAGCAAGCATCAGAGCAAAGGAAACATCGGTAAACAAGTTAGTACAAGGAATAATGCGGGTTGCTCGCGAACAAGGAGTTGTTGAAACCGACACACAACCAACCGTTCGCGAAGGGCGTGTGGTGATTCCGGTTGCGGCGGCAAACAAAAGGAAGCTAAAGGGGATTGTTCATGACGAATCGGCTACCGGCAAAACCGTTTTCATTGAACCCGTTGAAGTGGTTGAACTCAACAATGAAATCCGGGAACTTGAATACGAGGAGAGGCGCGAGATAGTTAGAATACTCACTGAACTAGCCGACAGTATCAGACCATACCTGCCGGAGTTGCTTACAGCCTACAATTTCATGGGCGACGTTGACTACATAAGGGCAAAAGCGCTTTTAGCCATTGAGTTTGATGGTGCCAAGCCCATACTAAACAGCCATTCCACAATCATATACCTACGTCAAACCCGGCATCCAATTCTGCAAATGAGCCTTAAAAGAGAAGGGAAAAAGATTGTTCCGCTCGATATTGAATTGAATCTACACGATAGGATTTTACTGATATCAGGACCTAATGCCGGGGGTAAATCGGTTTGCCTGAAAACGGTTGGGTTGATGCAGTACATGTTGCAATGCGGTTTCCTTCCGTGTGTTTTGGAAAACTCCGAAATGGGAATATTTTCGAAGATATTCATTGATATTGGCGATGAGCAATCGCTGGAGAATGACCTGAGTACCTACAGTTCGCATCTCATCAACATGAAGCAGATGCTTAGATATGCCGATAGCCAAAGCCTTGTGTTAATTGATGAGTTAGGTGCAGGAACCGAACCCACCGCTGGCGGTGCCATTGCCGAAACAATCCTGCAAGAACTTCGCAACAAAGGAACTTTTGGGGTTATTACCACACACTACTCCAACTTAAAACATTTTGCCGCCAACACGCCTGGTATTGTTAACGGAGCAATGCTTTTCGATAATGAACGTATTGAACCCCTATTCAAGCTGGAAATAGGGAAACCCGGAAGCAGCTTTGCCTTTGAAATTGCACGAAAGATTGGACTTCCCGCAAAGGTTCTGGATACGGCATCACAAAAGGTGGGTTCCGATTACATTACATTTGAAAAACATCTCCGTGAGATATCGCGCAATAAGCGTTACTGGGAAAAGAAGCGCGAAAGCATAAGACTTGCCAATAAACGTGCCGAAGAGGCAGAGGAAAAACTCCAAAGGGAGTTGGAAGAACTGGAGAAAAAGCGAAAGGAAATTATTACTACTGCAAAGGAAGAGGCTCAGGATTTACTGGCAAATGTTAACAAACAAATTGAAAATACCATTCGAACCATTAAGGAAAGTAACGCCGAAAAGGAACGAACCCGCAAAGCACGAAAAGAACTGGAAAGCATCAAAATTGAAATTGAAAAACCCGAAACCCCCGATGCTCTCATTGAGCGTAAAATGGAACTCATAAAACAGCGACAAAAACGAAAAGCACAAAAACACCAACAAAAAAGCGACACCGAAAATAAGCCTACAAAAACCGAAGAGGTAAAAGCCATTGAGCCGGGCGACAAGGTAAAAGTGGAAGGTTACGATTTGATTGGCGAGGTAATAAGTGTAAGCGAGAAAAGCGCATCAATAGCCATTGGGAGCATTATAACCGTTGTAAAACTCGATAAGCTAAAACGCATCTCACCGGGCGAATTCCGTGAGGTTTCAAAACAAAAGGCAATGGTGAATACAGGCTTCGACGTTTACAAGCGAAGGCTTAACTTCAAGTCCGATATCGACATACGGGGGTACAGGGCTAACGAGGCCCTTGAGGCAGTTCAGGATTTAATTGATGATGCACTAATGCTGGGGTTCAGCCGTGTACGAATACTCCATGGGAAAGGGAATGGTATTCTCAAGCAGGTAATTCGTGACTTCTTAAAGGCTACGCCAGGCGTAAAAAGCTTTGGCGACGAACATGTAGAATTTGGTGGATCAGGAATTACTGTAGTTGACCTTGATGTTTAGCGGTTTAACCTATGAAAAATGAATGGTATTTTGTATATTGCCAATCAAAATAGCGCATAGTGGAACTGCTAATTTATTGTCGACAAACAAGCCCGAGGCTGGAATACATTTGCCGATTTATATTTAAAGACATACTCCGTATGCCCTACCGTATATCAAGTTCCTATACCGAAGCATCGGATTATAAAGGGCCTATTCTGAGTTACGATAAGCAACCCATTCCTGGGTCAATCAGCATTTGTCCCTCGTCGCTCTTGTTTGATAAAGCCATCACCTCCTTTCCATTAGAAATTGGCGAATGGCATGGCATGCCAGCCTTTCCAATCACATCGAGCAATCACAAAAGCGATATCCCCTTCGACCTGCTTGCTGGTGCATTTTACCTGGTAACCCGCTACGAAGAGTATTTGCCCCACAAGCCCGATAAACATGGACGTTTCCGATTTACCAATAGCATTGCATACAAAAATGGTTTTCTGGAAATACCTATTATCGATATTTGGGCGCACCAACTTGCAGCAGCTATTAAGGAAAAGTTTGGTAACTCACACTCAAAACATCGTAGCTTTACCAGCCAAGTAACCTTTGACCTGGATAGCGCTTTTGCATTCAAGGGGAAAAGCATTGTTAGGAACGTGCTGGGATTTGCAAAGTCGGCACTATCCCTTGAATTTAGCAATGCTAAGATGCGTCTTATGGTTCTCACAAACAAGGCAAAAGACCCCTTTGATATATACGACGAACTATTTGGAATACTCCCTGCAGGCAAAGCCACAAAATGGTTTATTCACGTTGGCAGTTGGGGCAAATACGATAAGCAGGTAAACACACGTAGCGCTTCGTTCCTAAATGTTATCAACAAACTATCGTCGCGTTATTCCATTGGAATTCACCCCTCATATAAAACCTATTTAAGCGATGAATATTTCCGAAGCGAGTTAACCAAACTGGTTGACATACTGGGTCAAGCCGTATCGGCATCGCGATTTCACTATTTACGACAAAGCATACCATACTCATATTACTCCCTCATAAGAGCTGGCATTACCCAGGAGTACTCAATGGGGTATGCCGATAAGCCCGGATTTAGAGCAGGGACCTGCACCCCCTACCCTTTTTTCGACCTATTCGAAAACACATCCAAGAACCTAAAAATCTTCCCCTTTGCCATAATGGACAAATCGTTACTTAACATTGTCCGTTATGACCCGAATCAAGCCCTTGAATTGGTTAATCGATTGGTACAAGTTGTTAAAAATGTGAACGGGAACTTTGTTAGCGTATGGCACATCGATTACTTAGCTCGGAATCACTCGGATTTTTCACTTATGGAAATTCTGGAAAAAACCATTGAAATGTGCAGGAATGAAGGAAAAGCTTAAAATAGTCTTTTTATACCGTGATGAGATAGACGATAAACGCTGGAACACCAGTATCGATAATGCCATTAACGGAAACATATACGCATACACATGGTATCTCGATGTGGTTGCACCGGGCTGGGGGGCATTGGCTACACCCGATTATGATTACCTGTTTCCGCTCCCCATAAAACGAAAGTATGGCGTAAACTACATTATGCAACCTTTATTCTGCCAGCAACTTGGACTTTTCACATCCCAAAAAATTACGCCTGGTATTGTGGATAGTTTTATTGATAGCATTCCGCAAACATATAAATACATCGACATAAACCTAAATATCCATAATATAATTAATAATTTTATCAAAAATTCCGATAAAAGAAAAACATACTTGCTCGATTTACTGGACTACAACGAACATTTATTCAAAAAATACAACCAAAATACCAAAAGAAACATCCTAAAAGCCATTGCCAATGAATTAATTGTAACCGATAAGTTACCCTTGCATGAGTTTGTGAATATATATAGGGAGCATGGGTTTACCGTAAGGGGCGACAAAGACATTAAGCTAATTAAAAGGTTAGCTGAAACGCTTATAACCCAAAACAGAGCGTCCATTTGGGGAGTAGCCAACAGCTTTTACCAATTTGGCAGTGTGGCCTTGTTTGCCGAAAGCCATAACACAATATACTACCTGTTTGGAGCATCCAAGCATGAATTTAGGAATAAAGGGGCAATGTTTTTAATTATTGATGGGGTTATCCACAAGAATTCAGGCATGGACAAGGTATTAGATTTTGAAGGTTCCGAAATACGAGGCATTGCACGTTTTTTTGAAGGCTTTGGTGCAAAACCTTACACTTTTTACAACTACAAAAAAAACGTTTTACCAGCAGGTGAGTTATTAATAAGATTAAAACAAAAACTTAAGTTCATATAGGCATATGCTGTCGATATCAAAAATCTCGCTAAGGGAGCTAAAGCTTTTCAATAGCGATACGGATTTAAGCGAAAAGGATTTTTTGCCGATAAGCAAAGTGAGAGCCATGTCGTTAATGGCAAACCCGCGAGCAAACTCAAACGACAATGTGCTCTACCAAGCCCACTGGAACGAAAGGCTCATTGCACGCCAAACGGTATTGCCCGACATAGCTTATACCAACAACCAATCGATACCCTTTGCTTGGATTAGTGGGGCATGGGTTCATCCCCATTTCCGAAGGCAAGGAATAGCCACAAAACTATTAAACGCAGTGGTATTGGATTGGAAGGGAATGTTAATGGCAACTAATTTCTCAAAAATAACCGAGGCTTTATATGAAAAGACCAAAACATTCAAAACTCTCAAAAAGATTGAAGGGCGAAGGTTTTTCATACGAAAAACCCTTTTAAGTTCATACAATTGCTGCAGCCATAACAACCCTCTCAACTATTTCGGCGAAAAGGGCATTAACCTTTTCAACCACTCAAACCTCACCCGCAAATTCCTTAAACTTCTAGAAAAATTGAAATGGAATACTTCATAAGACCCGACGACGAAATACTAAACAAACTAACCCAGGCAACAACCAATACACTTACAAAACGAAGTGCTGAAGAGATTAACTGGATTATCCGATACCCTTGGTTAATTAATGGTCTGCTACCCGACAGAGCTGCGCAAAAGTTCTTTTTTGCCTCTGTAATACCTGCATTTGCCTACTACCTGATAAAAGTATTTAAGAATGATGAGCTGATAGGAGTCCTACTCATGCAGCATAGCAATACCCGTTTCACTGTTCCTTACTACTGGTTTGAAAACGGCACCGAGGATGTTATGGCTAAAGTGATACTGCTGCACGCATCGAAGGCCAGAGCGTCTTTCATCAATATTTACAACCAAAAAATTGTGAATTCCATGCTTAAACTCCGCCCATACTACTTTTATAGCAAAAAACGAATCCGGAAATATTTAGTGGCCGACAGCATGGTTGATATAGTAGGAAATAACTTGGAATTAATGGATGGCAATGGTGACTGTGCGTTTATATAGCTGAGTTAGTCCATTAAACTTTGGAAATCAATCTCAGTCATCTGTTCGACCTCAAGAACTTTCCCTTTTTCACATTTGATGGTACGGGCAGGGAATTTCTTAATGATTTGGGTGTTGTGAGTAGCCATTATTACGGAAATTCCTGAAGATGAAAGGTTATGAAGTATCTGCATGATACCTTCCGAGGTCTCCATATCGAGGTTGCCGGTAGGCTCATCGGCTAGAATAAGTTCGGGGTTATTCAACATCGCCCTGGCAATAACCACACGTTGCTGCTCGCCACCCGATAGCTGGTGAGGCATCTTGTAATCCTTGAACTTTAACTCCACCATATCGAGAACTTCGGCTATACGCTGCTTGATGGCTGATTTTTCCTTCCATCCGGTAGCCTTTAAAACAAAAAGCAGGTTATCGTACACGCTTCTGTCAATAAGCAGCTGAAAATCCTGAAAAACTACACCAATTTTTCGTCGTAATTTTGGGACATGCTTACGTTTAAGTTTCTTCAGATTGAAGCCGCAAACAAATCCATCGCCCTCTTTAAGAGGTATTTCGGCTGTAATAGTTTTAATTAAACTTGTTTTTCCGCTACCAACTCTACCTACCAGGTAAACAAACTCCCCCTTGCCAAGCGAAAAGTTAACACCGGAAAGAACAAGATTGTCCTCCTGAAAAATACTGGCTGAGCGAAGATCAACTGTAAAATTATCCATAAAGTGCCGAAATGTTTCAAAATGCTAAGGTAAGAAAAAAAAAATTGAATCTACTTAGCCAACAAATCGGCAATGGCATTTTCAAGTTTAGGGAAATTCCACTTAAAACCTAACTGAACCAACCGTTGCGGATAAACTGGCTGGTTGGCTAAAAGCACCTCGTTAGCCATGCCTCCGGGTAGTAACCGCAGCAAAAACTCTGGAATGCGGAAAAGCATTGGCCTGTGGTAAAAATCTGCCACTTGCCTTGCTATATCGGCATAGCTATTGGAAACTGGCGCAGTAAGGTTAAATGCTCCCGATGCTGCTGGATTATCCATCAGGAATTTAACTGCCCTTACATGGTCCAAAACATGTATCCATGGAATGATATTATTCCCACCGCCAAGCATGACGCCAGCAAAGTATCGGGTTGGCTTTGCAATTTTAGGCAAAAACCCACCTTTACTTGAGAGCACAACGCCAGTTCGAATAAGAAGTACACGAGTTGCATTAGCGCAGGCAAGGGCTTCGTTCTCCCAGTTACTTACCAATGATGACAAAAAACCATTACCAACGGTGGAACTCTCAGTCAAGACACTACTGCTGTTATACGGGTATAATCCTACTGCTGATGCCTGCACAAACACCCTAGGCGGATTTTCACATGAATTAAGGGCTTGAGCAAGTGCACGGGTTGGAAGAATTCGACTTTCAACTATTTTCTTTCGGTTTTGCTTTGCCCAAAGCGTTGCAATGTTATGGCCTGCAAGATTAATTACAGCCGTTGTGTTATCCAATAACGACACAAGCGCGTTATCGGGTTTTCCGCTCCATTTAACAGTTTCAACATTACTGTCCGAAACTTGAACCTTAGATGGGTTTCGGGAAAGTAATTTTACCCTGTAACCATTGTTGACTAGTAAAGGAACCAGCCAGCTTCCAATTAATCCGGTTCCTCCAGCTACTACGACAACTCTATAATCATCAACTTTTACCATTACCTAACAATTTCGACCCAAGCATTATCAATGATTTTTAATGCCGATGTGAAAGTAGAAATATCGGGATAAACCTCGCCATTGGCTCCGGAAGGGTTACTATGGCCAACAGGTTTGAAATAAAATCGATTTCCAGTTGAACTCATGCTTACTAAAGCCTCGTAAATCAATGCCGGCTGGCCCGATGTGGCATACTCCCCATCGCCAGGGAAACGGTTGTTGTGCCAGTAGTTATTGAAATCCCATGGCTTGTTTACCTCCATTACAACCTTCAGCTCAACCATTTCAGATGGAAGCATGGTTTTAAGAGCGAATGAACCCGATGGGGTTGCACCGCTGAATGCATCAACCCCTTGATTCACCCAGGAAGCGTTTAGGGCAATTAAATTTTTCCATCGAGGCAATGCAGCTGGCCTATTACGCTCACCCGGCAACCACTTGCCTTTATCGTAAACACCATAGCGGAAAATGCCTGTTGAAATGGATTGCGATGCATAAACTGTGCCTATAAAGTTCCCACTTAAATCTTCAACCCAAATGGCAATAATGGGATACTTGTATTCCTGTCCGCCAATTACTACAACCTGGGCTGGTACACCATTGCTGAATGGTGATGTTGTTACCTCCTGAGTTACTGCCTGAGCTTGTGTTTGGTTTGTGGTTTTGCACGACTGCCATAGCATAAATCCCAGGAATGTTGATATGAATAGGATTACTACTTTCATTTTTTTCGGTTTTTAGAATTCTACAATTACCCCAATTGTTGGCAATACTGTTCCACCACCGCTTCCCTCAACCTTTTTAAGCAGGTAACGCGAAAAATCGTTGGGGTCAACCACAGGGTTTCCATTAGTGTCGGAAACAGTGGTGTAAAGAGGTGGTCTGTCGCCCTGAAAGTTGTAAACATTCTGAACATCGATGTAGATATTGAGCATCCAAGAACTAAAGAAATACGACTTATCGACACGAATATCGAGCTGATGGAACGATGACAATCGGTTACTGTTAAAGCGGGAATAATCGAACGAGGGTTGACGTTGCACGTCCCAAACATTTATGAGCGACGAGGTAGTCAAATCGTAAGGGGTGTAGGGTGGTCCACCAACAAACCGCCACTTAAAACCAAAGTCCCAACCCTTTTTGAATGAACGGGTAGCCGTAATGGTAAGCAGATGGCGGTTATCCCACGAAGTGGGTATCCAACTGCCGGTGGGTTTAAGGTTACCATCCATAAGACTTGTTTGGCTACGCACCAATGTATATGAAAACAAGGTATTAAAACCCAAAAACTTTTTATTACGGTAAAGGAACTCCACGCCATAGGTTCGGCCTTTGCCGGTTGAAACCAATGGTTCGTCGCCAAAGGTTCCATAGTCGGCACTTTTGCTCGAAATGGAAACCGAATCGTTTAGCGACACGGGATATTTATCGTAAAATTTCAAGAAACCCTCAACGGTTAGTTGGCTGGCCTCAGTGGGTTGCCACTCAAAACCAGCCATTAAGTGGTCGGATTGAATATAGGTTATTCCGTTAGCTTTATTCACAAGTGTACCCAATGAGTTGGCAAAACCCAAGGCGGTATAGGGCGGTAACTGATAATACCTACCAACGTTCATATTAAGGAAAAAGTTAGGTTTGAGCTTATACGAGAACGACAGCCTGGGGCTTACCTGTTTGAACAGGTTATTCATTCCCGAGGAGTAACTGCTGGCATCGGCCCTAAGCCCTAATGAAACAGTAAAGTTGTTTAGAAAAACCCTGTTTACCTGCCCAAAAACGTTCCACTTGAATAAATCGAGGTTGGTTTTATAAGTATCGGGGGTGTAGGTTGACCCCACAAACCTTGCCCTAAATGTTGAGTTATAGTAACGGGCATATTCCAAACCAGCGCCGTAGTTTACATTGAACTTACTTACACTCAAATCGCGCTCGTAGCGAAACTTACTCTCTGCTTCCCACGATGTGTAATCGAGTAATTTTGGTAGGTTATCATCGTTATTAGTAAACTTATACTGTCGGTTATTCAACATGTTTCGGCTTACAACCAAGGTATGGTAACCGTTGTTGGAATAGTGCTTGTAAACCGTTCCCAAAGTATAGTTCCACTGGGTGTTAACCGGCAAATAGCCAAGTATATAACGTTGATACTCATCGGGATTCCTCAGTCCAAGGTTCAGGTCAAACTCATCGATTGCACCAAGCCCAATGACGGTAATTTCATTTTTTGCATCGATACGGGTTTTAGTCTTGAACTGAAAGTCGTTATAGTTGGGCAAAAACGGAAGTCCCAAGGCGTTGAAAAGGAATTGCAGGTAAGAGCGGCGAGCCGAGAAAATCATAGTAGTATTATTGCTTAATGGCCCATCGAGGGTCAGCGCTAAATCCGATGCTCCCACTGCTCCCTTAACCTTTAGCCGCTCACTATTTCCGTCAACCTGACGGAAATCGAGTACTGAACTAAGCGCGTTGCCTATTGAGGCGGGGAAAGCGCCAGAATAGAAGTTTACCTCACGCACAAAATCAACATTAATGATTCCTACCGGGCCTCCGGAAGCCCCCTGTGTGGCAAAGTGATTCAGGTTTGGGATTTCAACACCATCAAGGTAGAACCTGTTCTCATTAGGCCCACCACCACGAACAATAACATCATTGCGGTAGGCCAGCGAAGGGGCTACGCCGGGTAGCGACTGGATAACGCGACTAATGTCGCGGTTCCCACCCGGGTTGCGCTCAATATCGACGATGCCAATACGACGTAAAGAAAGAGGTGCTTCCTCGCTTCGCCTAAAAGGCGATGCTTTTACTACCACACCCTCAATCTCATAGGGCATTTCTTCAAGTGGAATATCGATAAAAATATTTTTTGATCGGGTTACCATTACTGCTTCGGAAACATAAAGTTTAAAACCTATGGCAGTAACCTGTAGCTCAACCCACCCCGGTTCCAGACCGGCAATAACAAAATTGCCATCAAAGTCAGAGGTAGTGCCAATGATTTTGCCAAAAACGATTACAGTAGCAAACGGAATTGGTTCGTTGGTTTTAGCATCAAAAACTCTTCCCTTTATCATTCCCTTATCCTTGGCAGAGAGAGTATTTAATGCTAAAAACGAAAGTAGCAATAATAGTATTTTACGAAACATAGCACATAGAATTTTGTTTAAGAAACATACCCTGACGTGTTTTGTTTAGCATTTACGCTTTTACCTTAGATAAAAATAGCTAAATTATCTATTCACATAAACAAACCTACCTGTTTTTCTCAATGTCTTTGATCAGCAGGTAGTTCATACATGCGGTAAGCGCTTTAGCCCTCAGCACAAGCGAGTTAAGATGTTCATTGGGGGAGTATTCGCTGGGCTCAAGTTTACGGTTATCCCTATCGCACCACCGGTAGAACAAAGGGGTTGAACTAAAATTGACTAAGCTAAGGCTATCGGCAGCAATGCTGTAGCAGTATAGCCCAAAGTCGTATGCGCTATTGGGATCACAAAGGCTGTTTCTAAAGTTTGGATATCGCGCGTTGGAAAGCGAATGGCTGTAAAGCGTTTGAAAAATATTCTTATGCAATGCAAAACGCTTGGTATTAATTGAATTTTCAGGCGATATTTTGGTGGAATATAGATGAGTAATGTAACAGAGTACTGCATAAACAAATCGGCCTGCGGATACTCAAATTTCTGCCGGATATTGTGGTCGCCCGTGGCTACAATAATAGTGTTCTTGCCAAGTGGCGAACTAATTATCTGTTTAATTAATTCGCCTAAACTGTTTTTGGCATACTGGTATGCCCTTAACCTGTTCAACACAAACTCATCGCTGAATTTCATCCGCTTACGAGCCCATTCGGGAATTGAAACAGGATACCCTTTGTAACTAGCAGGAATATCGTAGGGTGTAGGGTGGGAAATGGTCGAGCCGAATACCATGTAGTGCTGGCCATTAGTTCTTCAGCAAATTGAAAGTCCTTTGGAAAAGCTCCTCATCGTGCTTGCCCCACTCCCATGCTTTACCATACCACAACCAGTAAATTCCTTACAATCAAACGAGTTACCAAAAAGTAATTGAAACCAGATTTATTCATCACCTTAAATACTTTTGTTTAGTTCAAAGGCATTATTCACAACCGATCTTATCTCGGGCATAACCCTAGAAAGGCGGCTAAAAAGCGCCAGATACTCAATATTATAGCCCCTGCCTTTGAGTGGTGCAAATGTAATACTATTAAGGTGTAAGTTGTGCTGCGCAAAACAATTTGCCACCTTCTCAATCACTAGCACATGAACCTTTTTATCTTTTACTATACCATTTTTCCCTATGTGTTCCTTACCCGCCTCAAACTGGGGCTTAATCAGTATCACCATAAACCCTTCGGGTTTAAGGAATTTAGCCATGTGCTGAGCCACCTGCGTAAGCGAAATAAATGATAAGTCGGCAGTTACAATATCGACCTGCGTGCCCAGGGCCGATAAATCGAGTGCGCGGATATCGGTTTTTCCCAGCGAGCACACACGCGAATCGGAGGCTAGGCTGGTGTCGAGCTGATTAGTTCCTACATCAACCGCCCACACAAACCTTGCGCCATGCTGAAGGGCGCAATGGGTAAATCCACCGGTTGAAGCCCCCACATCGAGCACCAGTTTACCTGTAAAGTTGAGACCAAACTCATCAATAGCCCTTTGTAACTTCAACTCCCCGCGGCTAAAAAAGTCATTTGAGTTACCTGAAAGTTCAACCGTATCGGTATCGGAAACCAAGTAAGCTGGTTTAGTAACCTTTGCACCATTTACCAAAACCTCTCCTGCCAGAATATGCGCTTTTGCGCGCTCACGTGAACGGCAAATCCCTTGTTCCACCAAATACGTATCAAGCCTTGCCATTTCCTGTCCTTGCTTTTGAAATTCTACTAACCATTACTTTTACTCCTGGTGTTGAGTCGATTTGAATAAGCCTAAGGGAATGAGGCAACACCTCGGCAATCCAAGGGAAGTGACTTGATAGAATCCACAGAATCTCAAGGCATTGAACCTTAACGCCATCAGGCACATCGCTGCTTAACAGCCAGAGGTAGCAGGTCTCAATCAAAACCTCAACATCGCCATTGCAGGCATCAATCCAGTCCGAAAGACTTTTTTGATTAGCCACCAACCATGTTTTGAATAACTTGCAGAAATGGCTGCGAACCGAGTTATTTCGCAATTCGGGAATTAGCGCTAAAAGCCTATTGGCATAACCACTTAAAAGCGTGCAACTTCCAATAATACAGCTCTCCAATACCCATGCCGCATGAAATACTAACTCACTGTTATCGGATGTGCTCAGCTCAAACAGAATGTCGATACCTTTCGGATGAACTGAAAAAAAAGATGCCAGCTGTTGCACTTCGCTTTTACGAAGTGAGTATTTTTGCTGTTCGGTTAGGTTATCGATTTCCATTATTTAACTACATGAACCCACAAATTTAGCGTATGCCTGATAATTTCGATATTCTAGAGAAACTTTTTGAGAAGTCGGTGAGATTAAACCCCATCAACAATCTCCAATTCACCTTTGGCGAAAAATACGTGGCTGCCATGAACAACAATGGACAGATTGGTGTATGCGCCACGCTTAACGTTAAGGTACACCCAAAGGTTATAGGCAATATCGATCTCAGCAAGGTTGAGTGCCGTGTGGCTGCAAATGCCTTTGTCAACGCATCGTTGAACTACCTTGCCAAACCCGACGGTTACGGTGATATTTTTGATGTGGTTGATTTCACCCGATTCACCAATCCGGTAATGATAGGTTACTTTGGCTCGTTGGTTCAAAAGCTGCAGGGCAAGGGGGTCAGCCCTGTTGTTTTTGATATCGACCAGCACGAAGCACCGGTGCTTCCCATGGAAAAGCAACACGAATACCTAATGCAAGCCAACTGCGTGATACTAACCTCAACCAGCATTAGCAACGGTACCTTTGGTGGCATAGCCCAAGCCGTTAGCCCCAAATGCTCCATTTACATGCTTGGCCCCTCCACCCCGCTGGACGACCTGATGTTCACTCTACCCCAGGTAAAGGGCTTATTTGGCTCAATTTTCCCACTCCATAGCGCCGAAACCCTCAACCTAATAGCCCAGGGTTACGGCACCTGGGGCTTTATGCATACCATGCAAAAGGTTTATAGGATTAGAAAATAACTATTACGACAAAACACGCTTAACTCCGTATAGGAGCTAAGCGTGTAAGTTTTTACTTAACATTTACTTTTTACTGCAAAATCACCATTTCGTTAATCAAATTCTTAGCACCGGCAAACTTGTCGATAACAAAAAGCGCGTAGCGGATATCAAGTGAGATGTTACGGCAGTAGTTGGGGTCGAACATCACATCGCTCATGGTGCTTTCCCAGCAACGGTCGAAGTTTACACCAATAAGGTTGCCTTCGGCATCGAGAACGGGACTACCGGAGTTACCCCCTGTTGTATGGTTCGATGCGATGAATGCAACCGGAACGGTTCCATTAACGGCATAGGGGCCAAAATCCTTTGCCTGGTAAAGCTCCATCAATTGTTGTGGCGAAACGTAATCGGGGACGTCGCGCTGCTGCGATTTTTCGTAAATACCATCAATGGTAGTGTAGTAGTCGTAAACCACACCATCGCGCGGGGCAAAACCGCCCACCTTGCCGTAGGCAATGCGGAGGGTAGAGTTGGCATCGGGGAAGAATCGCTTGTCGGGCTGCATGCGCATTAGTCCTTCCACGTAGGTTCTATAAAAAATGTCCAAACTATCGGTAATTTCAAAGTAGCGTTTTCGCACATTCTTACGGTATAGGTCTTCGAACTCAAAGTAGATGCTAAAGATTGGGTCGTTCAGGAACTCACTGGCATTGGTGCTATCTATATCGTTCAAAAGGGTTAAAACCCTGACGCTGTCAGCAAAAGCGGTTTGCGAATAGATTTGCCCGGCCAGTTGTCGCCAATTGCCCGACTGCTGGATGAGCTTACCCAAAAATTCAGGTTGAAGTTCCTGGGGAATACGCTCGTAGTAGACCTGCATCATGGCAGCAAAAACCTCCCTGTCAACACTGAGCTCAAAGTCCTTGAAGAAATCCCGAACATAGTCCACTAGCTTATTACGCTGCTCAGCCAATTTTCCCTTATCAACACTGGGGTCAAGAGCCATACTCAACAATCGCTCAAAACGCGATGCAAAGCTGAGCATTTCAACCCCGTAAACGGCCTCGTTGCGGTAATCCACTACCAGCGAAAGAGGTGCTAACTCAGCGTAAAGTCGCTCAAAAGTAGGAAGTAACCAAGCGTAACGCTCCTTAAGTTCTGGGTTGGTAGCCACCCACGCAGCAAACATGCTCTCCTGCTCCTGTTTTTTGGTAACGGCATCTAACCTATGCAACCCCATTGTTTCACCAATCCACTTTTTCCAGGCATTGGCTACACGGGCATGCTTAGCCGCATACTTAATAGCTATAGTATCGTTTGATTCCGTGAACTTATTGAAAATTGAAAGGCGGATATCGCGCAGATTTATTTTATGCGGATTGCTTTGGTCAATAAGTAGCCTAACGGCATGGGAAGTGATATACTGCTGGGTGCGACCTGGGAAACCGTAAACAAGTGTAAAATCACCTTCCTTAATACCTTTCATCGATATTTTGAAGAATTTTTTGGGTTTGTAGGGGACATTACTTGGGGAATATGGTGCTGGATTATTGTTTTTATCGGCGTAGATACGAAATAGTGAGAAATCGCCAGTATGGCGTGGCCAAACCCAATTATCGGTATCGCCGCCAAACTTTCCTATTGACTCAGGGGGCGTTCCTACCAGGCGCACATCTTCAAACACCTGGTAAACAAACATGTAATACTGATTACCATAGTAAAATGGGCGAATGCTAGCCTCGTAGCCAATACCTTCCTTTTCAGCTTTTGCAACTAGGCTATCGGCCACCTGTCGAATGCGTTTGGCCCTTTCCTGTTCGGTCATAGATGGGGCTATGTTCTTCCAAACTAAATCGGTTACATCGTCCATGCGCACAAGAAATCTAACACTGAGCCCTGGGTTAGGCAATTCTTCAGCTTTGCTAGCAGCCCAGAAACCATTGGCTAAAAGGTTGTTCTCAACCGTTGAGTGCGATTGTATTTCAGGGTATCCACAATGATGGTTAGTAATCAGAAGGCCCTCAGCCGAGATTAGCGCGCCGGTGCAGCCCCTACCAAACCGAACTATGGCATCCTTCAGGCTTGCGTTATTAACACTATAAAGATCCTCAGCAGTAAGTTTAAAGCCCATTCGTTGCATCTCGCCAATATTTTTACCAATAAGCATTGGTATCCACATGCCCTCATCGGCCATTCCCTTGAAAGTAAGGGACAAAGCAAGCAGTAATAACAAAAATGATTTTCTCATAGCTATTCGGATTTTTCTACTTTGACAGCGAATTAATAAAAGAGATTAATTGCGAGTGCAGCGTATGAATGGGTAACCCCATTACGTTAAAGTATGAACCATCGATGCGTTCAACCCCCACGTATCCAATCCATTCCTGCACCCCGTATGCTCCAGCCTTATCGTATGGCTTATACCTATTGATGTAATAATCTTTCTCCTCCATACTTAAGCGTTTAAAATGAACCTCGGTAGCAGCATCAAAAACCCTCTCAGAATTTTTGGATTTAAGGCATACACCGGTAATAACTGTATGCGACTTATTGGACAAAGCGCTTAGTATTCGGCGGGCATCGGCTTCATCCTTTGGCTTGCCAAGGATTTGGTTGCAGCAAATAACAATTGTATCGCAGGTGATAAAGACAGTGTCTTCATCGAGTTTATCGGCAAAGTGAGCAGCCTTTTGTTTTGCCAGGTAAACCGGCACATCGGCCAAAGGCAGGCTGGCAGGGTATGGTTCCTCGTCGTCGTGGTTAGTATCCCAAATCTCAAATTCCACATCAAGCCCTTTAAGCAGTTCACGCCTCCTAGGCGATTTTGATGCTAGAACTAGTCGTTTTCCCTGGAGCAATTCATGTAGCAACATCAAAAAAAACTTTACAGGTTCACTATAAAACGGAAAATGAGTGTGTAAATCAGCCCTAAAAGCATTATAATCTTGCATAGCGAACTTGCCCTGTGGTAATCCTTTTTGGACGATGCAAACAATATGCTAAAAATCAAAATAAAAATGGGGATTACTATGAATAACACCAGGTAAACTAACGAAACATAATCGAAAGGCTTAACCGAAAGTTTAAAAAGATATGCCGAAAAGGCAACTAACAGGGCAATCAGTGTTAACGACAACACTGTAGCAATAATCAATTTTGAAGTTTTAACCCCATAGTGAACAGGTATTGTGTTGCGCCCAAGCGATGTATCGCCTTCAAAATCTTCAATATCCTTAATAATTTCCCGTGCAAGAGTAAGCATAAAGGCAAAGAAAGCGTAGCCACCAACCCAGTACATAATCACCTTCATATTCAACTGATAAATGAAGATGATATCGCTAAAGGTTCCCAGCATTTGGAACTCAAAGATAAGTGGGATTAATGGCACCATGGCCGTTAAAAAGGCAACCACAATGTTACCCACAAAAAGCTGACGCTTATAGATGGTTGAGTAAAACCAAAGCACACCAGCAGTCAGGAAAAAGAGCAGCGAAAAGACTGGACGGCCAATGCGAAACGAGACCAAAATTCCCAAAAATATTCCTAAAAGGGTTAAAACCAGATGGAAAGCAATAGCGCCACGGCGAGTAACTTGTCTTCCAACCACCACCGTTTCGGGGTTGTTAATTAGATCGGCCTTGGTATCAAAGTAATCGTTTATGACGTAACCTCCAGCTGCAACAAGCATGGTTGCCAGAACTAGGGCCATAAAATACCAAAGCGGCATCTGTAAATCTAAACCGTAACCTGAAAGTATGGTTTGAATTAGCATATACCTAACCAAAACCATGGTTGCTGCAATAATCAGCAAGTTCTTGAACCGGATTAATTGAAAGTATTTAAGCATGGCGTAAATGTTTTTACTGCAAACCGTTAGCCGAAGGGCCCCATTTTCCGTTCACCCTTAACACTTGTTCAATAACATCGCGAACGCATCCTTTCCCGCCTGCAAAGGTGGATATGTAGGCTGATATTTGTTGGATTTCGGATGCTGCATCCCTTGGGCAGGTTGATACTCCCACGCGCTGAAGAACCTCAAAATCGGGTAAATCGTCGCCCATGTAAAGTATATCGGAAAGTTCAAGCCCATACTTAAACCGAAAATCCTCAATAGCTTCAATTTTATTGGTAATTCCAAGGTAGATATTGGTTACACCCAGCCCCTGGAAGCGCTGGCGAACCAATTCGGAATTGCTTCCGGAAATGATAGCCACCGGGAAACCGCGCTCAACCGCCACATGAACCGCATACCCATCTCGAGTGTTGGATGTTCTTAACAATTCGCCTGAAGGATGAATGATTATAGTACCATCGGTAAACACCCCATCAACATCAAAGGCAAAAGCTTTGACCTGCCCGAGTAGTTCCTTAAAATTCTTTTTCCCCACCATAAAATCTAATTATACTTTGATGAAAGTTTTTAACCCTTTAACTCTTTAGCCAAGTTTTGAATGCTCAAAGATAGCTCTTTGTACAAATCGGTCAAGCCAATTGCCGATAACATCTGAGCGTGGCGTTCCATGATTTGCTTATCGTTCCGAATGGCAGGCCCTGTTTGAAAATGGGCAGGGTTCCCCTCAAACGCCTTCCGAACCGTTTCCTCAACAAGGGGTTTAACCACATCGAAACTAATTTGATGTTCAGTAGTTAAGCGATAGGCCAAAGCCAGCATGTGATTGGTAAAGTTGCATGCAAATACACCCGAAAGGTGAAGCCATTTGCGCTTTTCGGAATCCATTGGCACAACAATACTTGAAAGGTTTCCAGCCAAATGCTCCAATTGTTTAAAAGTTTCGACATTATTAGCCTCAAGGCAAATGGGGATGTTGTTGAATGGAATCACCCGGTTACGCGAAAAGGTTTGGAAAGGGTAAAACACACCATAGCCCTTGGCATCAATCCCCTCAAAAACCGATACTGGCGTGCTACCGCTAGTATGGGCAATTATACCACTAACTTGGGGTAACTTAAAAATTATTTGGGGTATAACATCATCGGGTAGTGCAACGATGTAAATACATGCATTGGTAAGGATGTGCTCCACTGAGTTAATGGGTTCAGCCCCTATCACTTTCGCTAGACTCCTTGCGCTTTCGATGGTTCTGGAATAAACCTGTGAAACTGGAACCCCTGCATTATGTAAGGCAATAGCCAACGAAGTAGCCAAATTACCTGCACCTACTAACACTACATTCTGTTTCATGCATTGCATTCCATTAGGTGCATAAAGGTAAGAAAGAAAATTGAAAAGAAGTTCGATAAACGTAAATCGTTAAACGTGAGCCGTTAAACGTTAAAAGTGAGACTTTAAGTGAGAAGTAGTCGGAATGAACAGAAATAGATGCTCTTTTTCTAACAACTAACAACCGTCAACCAAACCTTAGATTCCCAGCATGCTCTTTACCATACCCGATAGCTTTTCGCCGTTAATGGGCTTAGTAATGTAGGCATCGCAACCGGCTTCAAAAGCTTTCCTTTCATCGCCAACCATGGCAAAGGCCGTTTCGGCAATGATTTTCACATCAGGATTCTTTGCTTTTATCTGCTTTGTGGCCTCCAAGCCATTAAGTTTAGGCATTTTGATATCCATCAGGATAAGGTCAATATCAATGTTTTGACTGAATAGTTCAAGTGCCTCTTCGCCATTGCGAGCAATAATAAAGTCTGCATCAATACTTTTCAGGTAATTTGTAATTAAAATTACCGAAATATTATCGTCGTCAGCTATCAGTATCTTAAACCTTCTGGAGTTTTCCATCCCTTTTATATTAACGCGAGCCTAAATTTGAACTACTAAGTTAAGGCGCTTTGTAATATTTTACAAGCATTGCTAAAAAAAAGAAAAAGCCGCAGGTATACTGCGGCTCAAAAAATTACAGAAAATTAATAGTTATTTGCTTTCTCCTCAAAGTAAGCCTGCGGGTGATTGCAGGCAAGGCAATTCTTTAGGGCTTTCTTACCCTTATGAACATATCCGCACTTGCGACAAACCCATTCAATTTCCTCCTCTCGCTCAAAAACGGTTCCATTTTCAACCCTCTCAAGGAGTTTACGGTAACGTTCATTATGTTCCTTCTCAACCTTTGAAATCATCTTAAAAGCGGTGACAATTTTGAGGAAGCCCTCCTCCTCAGCTATCTTGGCAAATTCAGGGTATTGACTTGTCCACTCCTCGTTCTCTCCTTCTGCTGCAGCATGGAGATTTCGTCAGTAGTTCCAATTTTGCCGGCTGGGTAAGTTGCAGTTATCTCAAACATTCCCCCTTCCAAGAATTTAAAGAACTGCTTTGCATGCTGCTCCTCCTGCATGGCAGTTGTCATAAAGATTTCAGCTATTTGCTTATAACCTTCCTCTTTGGCTACCTTAGAGAAATAGGTATACGATTCTTGGCTTGCGATTCACCCGCAAATGCCTTTAGCAGGTTCTGCTCGGTTTTAGTGCCTTTAATGCTTTTCTCCATAACTTATTACAATTTAAGTTTGTTGGTTTTGCTAAAAAAGCAAAAAATCATAACAAACCACAGTCACAGTAAAACAAAAAAAATATCTTTGCAATGCTAATCCGTTAACAACATTGCAGGTGAAAAAGGCTTACACATTGCTAATATCAGTATTCCTGGTGATTATTGCACTGGGAAACATTGGCATTTACAGCCATTATAGTCACGTTCACCTAATTGACGGGAGATGGGTTGTTCACTCGCACCCGTACGACACCGAATCCGACAAACAACCTGTTAAAAACCATAAGCACAGCTTATCGGAAATAGTTTTACTCGACCAGGCTAAACAATTCAAGGAAAGTTTGCCAAGCCAGGTTTTTCAACCGGAAATCGCGGTTGTGCAAATACCAATAAAAAGTACAAGTTACCATCATCAGGTAGTACTTCATCTAAAGCCTAACAGGGCACCTCCTATAGCATAACAATTATCAAAAAATGCTGCTGCCAAACCTACAGCAAAGATAAAACTTTGCAACCTCAATCATTAGCAATTACCCTGTTGCAAAGTTTAATTTACTAAATCAATTACAACAATTTAATTTATTTTCCATGAAAAAATATTTGCCAATTCTGTTGGGAATATTCCTATACATTCATCATACCACATTAAAGGCCAGCGATTTAACCAAAGCATGCAAGTTTAGCGGAACGGTAGTAAGCAAAGGCAAAGCCATACCTTTTGCAAATGTTATAGTTAAGGGTACCTCAATTGGAACGGTAACCGATGAAGCAGGCGTTTTCTCGCTTTGCGAACTGAAAAAAGGGACTTACACCATCACGGTTAGCGCAGTAGGATATAAAACCTCTGAAATAAAGGTTGATGTTGATGAAACAGGCAGGAAAAACATTGAGGTTGAGTTGCAGGAAGACCTACTTCAACTCGACGAGGTAGTAGTTTCGGCCGATAGAGGCATGCTCAAGAGAACCCAAGCCCCGGTAATGGTAAACACCATTGCTCCTGCACTTTTTGCTTCCACGCAATCGGTGGTAATTGGCGAGGCGCTTAATTTCATGCCTGGCCTTAGGCTTGAAAACGACTGCCAGAACTGCGGGTTTAACCAGGTGCGCATGAATGGCATGGAGGGCCCATACAGCCAAATACTCATAAATAGCCGCCCAATTTTTAGTGAACTGGCAGGCGTTTACGGATTAGAGCTGCTCCCTGCAAATATGATCGACCGCGTTGAAGTGGTGCGTGGAGGCGGTTCAGTTCTGTACGGAAGCAATGCCATAGCCGGAACAATCAATATCATCCTAAAAGATGCCAATATAAACTCATACGAAATAGGTGCTTCCGGCTCGCTAATTGGAACCGGAATGAATGGATCAAATGGACCGGTAGGCGACTATACGGTAAACTTTAATAACACTCTGGTTGCGTCAAACAACCAAACAGGCATAACCATTTATGGTTTTACGCGCGACAGGAGTATGTTCGACGCCAATGGCGATGGGTTTTCGGAATTAGCTCCCATGAGCAATCTGTGCTTGGGCAGTAGATTCTGGCAGCGTGTTGGTGTCAGGGGAAAACTCAGTGTTGATATTTTCACAATTCGCGAGAAGCGCGATGGAGGCAATAAGCAGGATTTACCTTTGCACGAACGCGATGTAGCTGAGGCGGTAAAACACGACATGCGAGCCGGATCGCTCATCTACGAGCGTTATTTTCGACAGTTCGACCTGTTGACTGTATTCGCCTCATCCCAGTACCTGAAGCGCGATTCGTACTACGGGGCAAACCAATCGTTAAACAGCTACGGGGAATCGTACGATTTCACCTATAACACGGGCATACAGTATAAGGCGCTTGTGGGAATATCAACCGTAACAATGGGAACAGAACTCACTGGCAGTAAACTCAGCGATACAAAGTTAGCATACCGCGACTTAAATCATCCTATATTTGATATTGATCCTGTTTCAGGCGACACGCTTGGTGTAACCTATCCCCATGTAGATAATACAAACGTTTCCGACCAATCGTTGCTCACTACTGGCCTTTTTATTCAGCACGACATGGGAATAGGCAAGTGGAAAACATCAACTGGCGTTAGATTTGAACAGTACCGGATTGAGGAT